>JAEEGL014532091.1_pt1 | contig 27268 bp, 18 predicted proteins | sample 9134231 | NCBI WGS metagenome assembly JAEEGL01 (sample SAMN16246548, study PRJNA631951) | gut metagenome | biome: gut microbiome; feature: rumen; material: fiber-attached | host: Bos | place: Iran: Karaj | collected 2018-10
ATTGGGGATTGGGCCCAATCCCCAATCCCCAATCCCCAATCCCCAATCCCCAATCAATAAAAAATAAATTTTTTTTATTATTATTTTATATTTTAAAATTTTTAAATTTTTTTTATATTTTAAAATTATAATAATATTAATAATATAAAAATATAAAATTATATTTATATTCACATAAAATGAACTCTCTAAATAAATCAATATCAAAAACTTTATTAAAAGAATACATTCAAGCTGGAATTTATAATTATACATTAGAAAATCCATCTTTAATTACAAAAATACAATTTTATGAATTTCTTTCAATTCCTTTACAATTATCAAATAGATTCAGTGAATTAATTTTTTCTGAAAAAAATGAAAATTTAGAAAAAAAAATTTTCATTGAAAAATTTTTAAATTTTATTTTATTATTATTAAACGAACCTTTTGAATTTATTTTTAATTTTTATGATTATGGAAATAAAAAAGTTTTAATTAAAAGTGATGTAAAATTTATTTTAAAGAATTTTTATGTTTTTTATAATAAAAATTTACTAAATTTCGATAATAATTTAAAACCATTAATAAATAAAATGTTTAATTCAAGTAAAATAATATTAAAAGAAGAATTTTTAAAAGAAGAAAATAATAATAATGAATTAAAATTAATAATGTTAAATTATTTTATGGATTTAAAATTTATTTCAAATTTTAATTTTTTTTGTTCAATAACAAACGAAAATAATTTCTCATTAAATAATAAAAATTTATTATTACATTTTTACGAAAAAGAAAATGATGATAATTTAAGCGTTTCAACCGAAGAAAATGATTATTACATTTATAATAAAGAAAATAGAGAATACATTCCAAAAGCTTTAATTCAAAATAGAAAATTTTCTTATTCTTTTAATAATAAAAATAATAATAAAGAAAATAATATAAATAATAATAATTATAAAAACGAAATTAATAATAATTTAAATGAAAATTTCGCTATTTTAAATCACAAAACAAATAGAAAAAAAACTTTAGATGAAAAATATCAAAAAAATAATGATGATTATTTTAATAATAATAATAATAAAAAATACATTCCTCAATATAATTTTTATTGTTTAGTAAAAGGAGTTTATATTCTTTATAGATTTATAATATACAATGAATATATTTTTTATTTTAAATACGATATTGACAACACATTTAAATTCGAAGGAATAATAATTATTAATATTACTCATATGACCGAAATAAAAGAAATAAAAAACTCTAATTATAATAATAATTTTATTTTATATCAAAGTTCCATAAATTCTCATATTTATTTTAATACATTACATACTGATATTTATTCTTATAATATTTTAGACATTGAAAATTTTTCATATGAAATTTCAAAATATTCTAAATTCAAAAAATTTAGTGTGGATTATAAAATTTTAGAACAAATTGGAAAAGGTCATTTTTCTATTGTTTTAAAAGCTAAAAATTTAATTGATAATAAAATTTATGCTGTTAAAGTTTTAGACATTGAAACATTATTTGATAATGAAGAAGAAAATATTCCACTTATAATGTGGGAAAGAACAATTTTTGAATATATTAAATATGTTCCTTGTAAATATATTATTAAACCTATTGAATATTATGAAACTTCAAATAATATTTATTTTGTATATGAATATTTACCAAATGGAAAATTAACCGATTTTAATATTAAAAATTTATATGAAATTTCAGAAGGTTTATTATATTTAAAAAAAAATAATATTTTACATAGAGACATTAAACCTGAAAATATTTTATTAAATTCAAATAACGAAGCGAAAATTATAGATTTTGGTTTAAGTAAAATTCAAAGACGATTAGATAAAGCAAAAGAATATTACGGTAGTTTAAGTTATATGGCTCCTGAAATTTTTGAAGGAAAAGGATATAATTTTCAAGTTGATGTTTGGTCTTTTGGAATAATGATGCATTATTTAAAATATAAAACTTTTCCTTTTGATGATAGTAATGATGATAATGACATTATAAGAGAAAATATTAAAAATAAAGAATATGAAATATTAAATGATTCTAAAGAAGATAATATTATTAAAAAATGTTTGGAAAAAAACGAAAATGAAAGAATTAAAATAAAAGATTTAATTTATAAATTAAAAGACATTTCTTGACCTATTTTTTATGAATAGTTATTTAAATTATATTTATTTGTAAATTTAAATATTTTTATAATTTTAGATAAAAATTAAATTATGACATATAAATTATTTTTAATATATAAATTAAAAACAAATAAAAATATAAATAATAAAATAAATAATAATTTTTACATAAATCTATAAATATTAAATAACATTTACCCTAAATAAAAAATAATTTTATTAATATATAAAATATATATGGAAAATAATAGAAAAAATTCAAAAACAATCAGCTTTAACAGTAAATCATCAAAAGTTGTTTCTGTTCAATGTTCTCCTATAAAACATCATTTATCTTTCACTCCAAAAGAAATTTCTTCTTCAAATTCTTTATGTTATAGTGAAAATGATTATATTCAGTTAAAAAGCACAAATATAGAAGATGAAGAAGAAGAAAAAAATGAATCAATTTTAACATTATCCACCAAAGATACTTCATTAAATCTCAAAATAGATAATGATTTATTACTGGAAGATCATAAATTAAATCATCCAAAAAGTAAAATTGATTTACCTTGCATAAAAGATAATTTTTCAAGAAAAAATGCATCAGAAAGATACAATACAGTTAATAACAAAAATAATATAAAATCTTTAGAAAAAAGTTTCGATGAAATTATAATTAATCTAAGAAATGATATAATAAAAAAAAATAGAAAAATTTCTTCAATAAACGAAAATATTTTATCAGTTCATAAAGAAAAATTAAATAAATTTCTAAATGAAGATTTATCTCATAATGTAAAAAAACATATTAGTTTTAAAGAAAAAATATGTAACAACAATAGATGTATGTATATTAATTCAGATGAATTACAATCATTATCAAACATGGAAGAAATAACGAATTTTTATTCATACACAGAAGATTGTTTTCGTTTAATGTTCGAAATAGAAAAAATCGAAAAAATTAATAAATGTAAACCAGTCGAATTTGATTTTATAGAAACAATAAAAAAAGGTGAAAAAAAATTAGCCATTTTCGACTTAGATGAAACTTTAGTTCATTGTCAGGCAAAAAACATAGAAGAATGTCAACATATAATAGAAGTTAAAATATCCGAATATAAAAAAGCAAAAATCGGAGTTAATATTCGACCTAATTGGGAAAAAGCTTTAGATATAATAAATAAAGACTACATAATTGTTATTTTTACTGCAAGTCATTCATTATACGCAAATGCAGTTTTAAATTTTATGGATAAAGAAGATAAATATTTTAAATACAGACTTTTTAGAAACAATTGCACTAGTGTTAATATAAATGGAACGTATACCTATATTAAAGATTTAAGTGTTTTTAAAGATATTGATTTAAAAGATATGATTATTATTGATAATAGTGTTGTTTCTTTTGCTTTTAATTTAGATAATGGTTTACCTATTTTGCCTTATTATAATTCAAAAAAAGATAATGAACTTTTATGTTGTGCTTATTATTTAATTTCTATTTTCGATTACGATGATTTGAGAGAAGCTAATAAAAAATTTGTTAAGTTGCAAGACATTAAAAAAAAGGCACTTGAAAATTCTTATATTGAAGAAGAAAGTTCCGCCGAAGATGATTCATCTGAAATTAATGATAATTGTGATGATATTAATAATAATAATAAAGAAAATGATAAATTTGATGTAAATCAAAATAAAGAAGGTAAAATTAATGAAGGTTTATATAGAATAAATACTTTATATAAATTAAACGGAAATGATCGAGAATTCTCAAAATTAGGTTTAATTAATAAAAATAAAAAAGCAAGATTTAGTATTGATTTAAGAGATACATTAAAAGATTTAAATAAGTTGTTTAATAAGGAAAATTCTTCTCAGTTTTTAATAAAAAAGAATGAAAATAATAATAGTAATAATAATAGTAATAATAATAGTAAAATTTATGAAAATAATGATGATAATATTTATAATATTAATTAGTAACTATTATTGTAATAAAGTTATTCATATTTTTTTGAAGTTTTAATTAACATTTATATTTAATTATATTAATTTTTAATATAATTAAGATGATTATGCTCTTTGTAAAAAGTTTATTTGTAATTATTTATTAAAATTTAAATTATAAAAATGATTATTATATTTATTAATTGTTATAATTATATTTAAAGATATAATAAAAATAAAATAAATTTAAATATAAATTTATTTAATATATTTATATATAAAATAAATAAAAAAATTAATTTTTATTTCTAATTTATAATTTTAAATAAGATAAAAAATTATAAAATTTAATAATTTATGATTTTTAATATTTAAATATAATTTTAATTTTTAAAATTAAAACATTAATAATAAAATAAAATTGTTATTATAAAATTTATTTATTTTATTGAATTAAACAATAAATAAAAATAAAAACATGAATTTCGATTACAGCAAAATAGAAAAAAAAATAAATCCACAATTATTAGAAGAATATCGTCAACGTTTTAAAAATTTAGATATAAAAAAACAAAGAGAATTACAAGCATCATTATGTTTTCTTTTAATTCCAGACGAATTAAAAAAAAAGAAACGAGAAGAAATTCAAAAAGTAATGAAATATAATGATACAATGATATTAATATTCGCTTTTATAGGAGTATTTACAAACATATTATCATCTTCAATATATTTAAAAAGTCATCAAGTAACAGATAAAGAAGGTAAAATAAACATAGAATTAATATCAAAAGAAACAAAATTTGTTTTAATTCTTCGATTAATAACATCAATAACAACAATATTATTATTAATATTACTAATTAGAACATATTTAATCCGTTTAAATTTCCTAAAATTCAAACAAAAATTACACATAAATTCAACATTATATAGTTCAAAATTATTATGGAAATTGATATTAGAATTATTATTATGCTCAATTCACTCTCCTCCAAAATTAAATGATATATGCATAACATTTACAAGCACAACAGGAACAAACCATGAAAAATACCGAGTTGATATAGATTTATTTTTATCTAGCATAATTCCATTACGAGTATATTTATTAATAAGATATTACTCATTTTATAGTCCATGGGCAGATGACCATGCCGAAAAAATATGCAATGAATGTAACACATTAGGTGGTATGAGTTTCGCAATAAAAGCCGAATTAAAAGAGAAGCCATATTTTATGGTAGGTCTTTTAATGCTATTTTCTATATTCATTTTTGGGTATGCCATACGCAATGTCGAACTTGGTTTTATGCAATATAAAGATCAATCTAATTTTCAAGATTGGAGCTTTGCATGGAATGGTTTTTGGTGTGTGATAATAACTATTTTAACTGTTGGTTATGGTGATTTTTATCCACAAACTGTGCTTGGAAGAATTATAGCTGTTATTGCTTGTCTTTGGGGAACATTTTTGATATCTTTAATGGTCGTTTCTTTGACTATTAGTGTGGAATTCACCCCTCAAGAACAAAAGGCATATGAGGAATTAAAAAAGGGAGAGATGTATAGCAAATTAAAAAAAAGGGCCCTTGAATTTATTAGATATTCAGTTAGATTGAAAGATTTTCCTGAAAAAAAAGAAGATATCATAGACCCTGAATTAAAAGTTAAGTATGTGAAAATTTTAGACCAATTTAAACATAGTTTACATAATTTTAAAACTATGAGAGAAATTGTGGTTAGTAAAGAACATGAAATGAGTCCGGAGAATATTTTATATAAATTAAATGAAAATGTAAGTGAAGAAATGGAAAGTTTAATATGCACTAGTAATTCACAAGTAAATGCTTTATTAGAGTATTTAAAGTTAAGTGAAGGAATTCAACAAGAAATAAAAACATATGTTAATAAATTAGATATTATGACTAAAGGTTTGAGTGATTGTCTTGAGGATGATGATGAATTTTTAGAAAAAGATGAAGAAAAAGAAGGAACAAGTGAAGAAGAAGAATCAAAAAAAAATAATAAAAGTAATATTAATAATGATAATAATGATAATAATGATATTTCAGATAATAATAGTAGTAATATTATTAATAATGAAGAAGATAAAAAATCAAAAAAAGAAAATAAAAAAAGTAATGAATCATCTAATTTAATAGATGAATAATATAAATAATAATTAAAATATTATTTTCTATAAATTAATCTTATAAATAAGATAAATATTAATATTTATTTTTATCAAAATTATATTATTATTATTATTATGGAAAAAGAAAATATAGAATTAATAGACGAATATAACAAAAAAAGATTATTATATAATTTATTCAAAATGTTTATATTAAAAAACGAAGATAATAATTCCGATTTAACATTGCAAAAAATAATAAAAGCATATAAATCAAATGAATCTAAATTTTTAATATCAACATTACCAAACGATAAAAACATCGGAATTAATTTTACTGATTTAAATGTAATAAATTCTCAATATAAAAATAATACTATGTCTGAAGAACAATGTATGCAATTATTAGGTTATTTTGAAGAAGAAGTTCGAAATTTTTTTAAAGAACATAATATTAATAATACAGAAATTAATGAAAATAATGAAGATTTTAGTGATAATTTTGTTTTAAATTCAAAAATTTCAAATGTCATTGAACAACTTGAAAAAAATTTGAATTTATTCCGCGAAATTTATAATAAATACAAAACATCAAATCAAACAGAAAAACAAAATTATATTAATAATATAAATAAACAATACATAGAAATTAATAAAATAATAGAAAATATTAATATTTATATTTATGAAACATTAAATTCAGAACAATTTATAAAATCAATTAATAAATTAAAAGAAAACATTTCAAATGAAATTGAAGAGAAAAAAAAATATATTAAATTAATTCAAACTGAAATTAAAAGATTTACTGATCAAGGAGATGAAATGAATTTATATGTTAATGAATATAAAAAATATTGTAATATGATTGATTTAATTAAAATTAAAAATGAAAAATAATAAATTTAAATAAAAAAAAAATATTAAAATTTCATTCTTACATTATAATCTAAAAATGTTTTACTACTTATCATTTTACTTTTTTGATAATCTTCTAAAACAAAATCTAATTTTAATTCATTTAAAACATTATTTGCTGGTTTTTTCATTTTTTCAAAATTTTCGAAATATTCTTTTTTTTTTTTTTTTAAATTTTTATTTTCTATTTGTTCCTTTTTTGTTTTATTAAAATATTCAAGACCAACATAAATTTGATAAAAATAACTTTCAGGATTTTTCATTAAATTAATTTCTCTGTTTGATAAATTTTTTATTTTGTTTGTTTTTAATAAAATATTTTTATTTTCATAAGAATTTATTTTATAATTATTCCAAATATTTTGATTATAATTATTATTATTATTATTTAAAATTCTATTTTTAAAAAGAAGTTTTTTATTTGAATTTTCATTAATTGGAACAAAATTTGTGTTTGTTTTAATTGAATATAATTTATTTTTACTATTTTCAATAAAACTATTTTTATTTTTTTTACTTAATAAACCATAAAATTCAAATTTTTTTTGCTCTAATAATTTATTTTTATTAATATTAAAATTAGTTTGCATTGAAGAATCTTTATAAATTTTTTTATTTGTATCTGTAAAACAAAAATTTAAATTATTATTATTATCATCATTATTTTCATTATTAATTTTATTTCTTGATTTTATTTTTATTTTTGATGTTATTAATTTATTTCTAAAAGAATTTTCATTTGAATTATTATTTGTTATGTTTAATAAATTAATAAATTTTTTTTTGCTTATTGAATTATTATTACTATTTTCTTTAGAATTTTTTAATAAAAAAGAAACATTATTTTTATTTATTAAATTTTTTTTTACATTTTGTTCTTCAAAAGAATCAAAAACAAAATTTTTTTTATCTTTAATTAATTTAATCATTTATATTTTAAATATAAATATTATAAAAATAAAAAAAAAAAAAATAATAATTATTTTTATTAAATATTTTTAAATGTAAATAAATTCATTTAATTTATATAAAATATTTATTTAAGTAAAGATTATTTTTTCATATTCATATAATTATACATATAAGGATTATAAGGATATTCCTGTTGATTATCCATTCCATAATTTTGAGGAGGCATAAAATAACCAGGATTAACATTTCCCATTTGATTTTTATCCATAGTAGCTGCAGCATTAGGATCAAAAGGCATATATGGCATTAAAACATAATACATTTGATTAGGATTTTTATTATCAATTGGCATATTTTTCATTCCCTGCATATTTTGAGGATACATATAAATAGGGAATGGAGGATACATAGGCATTCTTTGATTGAAATTAGGTTGAGGTGGATTATTATTCATTTCATTATTATTGTTGTTGTTAGTATTATTTAAATTATTATTATTATGAAAAGATTGAGTTTGATTAATTTGTTTATTTTGTTGATTGTTGCTATTGTTTTTATTTGAATTTATTGAAATTTCTTGATGTGCTGTTTCAAAAGGATTTTTGCTTTTTGTTTCTGAATGAGATGATTTTAAATTATCATTTGTATTAATATTATTATTATTAAAATTATTTTCTTCTTCGTTAATTTTATTTTCTATAATTTCAGGTTCGAGTTCAACTTTTTTAGTAAAATTATTTAAATCATTTTTTTCATTTTTTGTTTCTTGTTCTTCTTCAATTTGTTTTGGTTCATTTTCAATTTTTTCTTCTTGAGGAGTTTGATTTTCTTCATTATTAATATTTGTATTTCCATTATTATTATTATTATTATTATCATTAACTTCTACAGCTTCATTTGCAATATTATTTTCATTATGATTTTTTTTTTTATAATTTCTTCTTCGATTTCTTTGATAATAGCTATTATAATTTTGATTTCCATAATAATTATTATAATAACTATTATTATAATAGCTATTATAACCTCTGTATTTATAATTATTATAACTATTATTATAATAATAATTATTTCTTTTATAAGGTTTATTATTTTCATTATTACTTACATTATTATTATTAATTTCTCTTTTATTTTTTTGGCTATTATTTTTATTAGTTTTGTTTTTCTTTTTTTCTAAATAAAAATATTAAAAATTTATTTTACTTTTACTAATTTCATGCCAACCATATTCATCACCTTTTTGTAAGTCTTTTATCATTTGGTCTAATTCCGCTTTTATTTTTTGGTCATCGTAATTATATTTAATTATTAGGTCATAAATTTCTTCATCTAAAAAATTATTTTCTGAATAATCTTGATATTTATCTAAAGCTTCTATTTCTTTTTCTGTGTATTCTTCTATTTCACTGCTTGAGTCTTCTTGTTCTGGTTTAGTTGAGGTTTTCATTATTTTTAAATTTTTTATATATAATTTAATTTAATTTTGGATTAATAATTAAAATTTATATAAATTTAATTAATAATTTTATTTTAAAAAATAATAATTTTTTTAATTTTAAATTATTTATTTTTATTATTAATATAAATAATATGAAAAAAATTATTAAAAAATATTTTTAATTATTTATATTTTAATTATTATTAATATTATTATTAATATCAATATTATTGTTTATATTATTATTATTATGTTCGAGACTATCTTCTTCATAATAATTATCTTTTGATGTAATAATATTTTCTTTATTATTATTATTATTATTTGAATTAATATTAAAATTTGAATTATTAGAATTTAAATTTTCTTTATTATTATTAATATTATCAATATTATTTTTTAATTTTTTATTGGCAATATAATTATAAATAAAATTATATTTTTCTTTATTTTTATTTTTATTATTTTCAATATCATCAATAATATTATCATTAAATTCATTTATATTAAAATTATTATTAATGTCACTATTATTAAAGACATTTTTACATGAATTTGAAACATTAATTTTCTTTTTATTTTCATTAATAATCATACTATTATTATTATTATATTTTTTTTCAGTAATATTTACATTATAAATATTTTCTTTCATAATATTTGATAAATTTAAAAATTTTTTATTACTATTATTATTTCTTTTTTTTTCACTTAATCTTCTTGCATTTAATTTTTTTTTAAAATTTTTTTTATTAATTTCGGGCATAAACGTACATCCATTTTCTTTATCAATTTTATTAGTTAATTTTTTATTTTTTAAATCTTTTAATTTATATTCATTATATAATTCTTCTATTTTATTTTGATCAACTTTTCTATTTGGTTTATAATAATTGTAATTATTATAAAATAAATTTTCATTTTCAATTTGTTTTATTTGACGATCAATAGAATCATTATATAATCTTAAATGAGCAGGACTTTTTGATTCTTTGTATAAACTTCTAAGTTTTTCATTAATTTTGGGATTAAATGTACATATTTGATTATATTCATCTTCATTATCTTTTTGAATTTTTTTTCTTGTTAATGATGTAATTTTAGCATAATCTTCTTGACGATGAATAAATTTATCTACAACAAAATTTGGACTAACTTGAGATAAAATGTTATTATTAGATTTGTATTCATTGCTTTCTATGTTATTTATATTATTATTATTATAGTTTGTATATGATTCATTATAATTTGAATTTTTATAATTATTGGTGTTTATTTGATTGTTATTTATATTTGATAAATTTAATTTTTGAATATTATTTTGATTATTTTGATTAATATTATTAAAATTATTATTATTATTATTATTATAATATCTTGAAGAATTATTATTCGAATAAAAAAAATTTGAACAATTATTAGTATAAAAACTATTATCAGAACTTTTAATTTTAAAATTAATTTTATTCCATTTCATCAAATAATATTTTAACAATTTAATTTCTTTTTTTGAATAACCAACAATTAATTTATATAAAATTTGGCTATTAATTTTTTTTTTATTATTAAGATAATTATTAATAATAGAAGTAGAAATATTAAAAATTAATTCAGAATTAATTTGATTTAAATAAGAATTTAACGATTGTCTTAATAAATCAATAGTATTATTAATATTTTTCGTAGAATATAAAATTTGATAAATTTTATTAAAAACCGGAAAAGAATTATCATTAACTAAACCCTATTTAAAAAATAATTATAAAAAATTATATTACTATATAATACAAATAATCAGTAAATTCATTTGGTTTAATACTTATCATTTTTATATTTGTTTATTAATTAAATATATGAATAATTTAATAAAATAAAAAAATATAATAATATAATAAATTTATGATATTTTATATATATATACAAAATTATTATTTAATTGCATAACAAAAAAATGTCCCAAAAAAACGAATATATTAATTTTAGCAAATCAAGTTCAAAAGAAATTGAAACTGAAACAGCCCATTTTAAAACAGAAAAAAAAGGTAAATGGTCTGAAAAAGAGGATGAACAATTATCAAAACTAGTAAAAATATATAACTATAAAAACTGGAAAAGCATATCTCAACATATCCCAGGTAGATCTGCTATACAATGTTTACATAGATGGACCAAAATTTTACAACCTGGTTTAGTAAAAGGACCATGGACTGCACAAGAAGACGCAAAATTATTTGATTGGGTTAAAAGACAAGGACCTACGAAATGGACCTTATGTTCTGAAATCATTCCTGGCAGAAGTGGAAAACAATGTAGAGAACATTGGAATAATTCTTTAAATCCTGAAGTAAAAAAAGGTTATTGGACCAGTGAAGAAGATTTTTTAATTATGTTTTTTTATAAAAAATATAATGGTTCTTGGAAAAAAATAATTCCAATTTTTAATAAACGTACTGAAAATAGTATAAAAAACAGATTTTTTTCTCAATTAAGAAAAATTGCTACTGTGAAAATTCAAAGTAATGAAAAAAAATTTAGTGCGAGAATTAAATTAGAAACGTTATTAAATTATTTAGATTTGGCTACTTTAAAGGCGAAAGAAAAATTTTTGAAAGAAAAATCAATGAGTGAAAACGAATTAGAAAAATATATTGAAAATATTAATAAAAAAATTATTAAAAATTTACCTAAAAATAAAATTAATTCATTAGAAAGTAAAGATTTTAAAGAATATAATATTAATAATTTAAATATTAATGAAAATAATAATAATTTTCAAGATAATTTAGATAATAATAATAATAAAAATAATTCTTTGTTAATTAATGAAAATAATTTAAAAAATATTAAATTTAATCCACTTATAAAAAATTTAGATAATAATATTAATAATATGAATATGAATAATAATAAAAATATTTTAAATAATAATAAATCAAAATTAAAATTAAAATCTATAAAAAATATAATTAATAATTATAATAATATTAATAATAATAATAATATTCAAAATAATTTTAATTTTGAAATTGATGAATCCGAATTAGCAAAAATACAAAAAGATATTTATGAAAAATGCCAAAGTGATACCTTTAATAATCTATTAAAAAATAATAATTTATTATTTGAAAATTATAATAATAATTTAAATATTAATAAAGATATTTTTAATAATATTAATAATGAAGATAATATAGATGGAACATTATTAGAAAATTTAGATGTTGTGAATAATAATATTAATATGAATATTATGAATAATAATTTGTTATATAATTATAGAAATTTATATTTTGATTCTAATAATTATGAAGGGAATAATAATATTAATAATAATATAATTAATAATAATATTTATAATCCTATTATAAATAATAATAATATTTCAAATATATTTTTATATAATAATATAAATAATCAAAATAATGAAATTTATCAAAATAATAATAATCAAAATATTGATAATAATCAAAAAAATAATAATAATAATCAAAATAATAATCAAAATAATGATAATTATCAATTTAATAACTATAATAATAATCAAATTATTAATAATAATAATCAAAATTATATTAATGAAAATAATAATAATCAAAATAATAATAATCTAAATAATAATGATTATTCAAATTTAATAATTCCAGAATTTAAAAATTATAATAAATTATGGTTATGTTTAAATGAATTAGAAAAAAAAGCTATTAATAGAAAAAATTTATATAATAAAAATTCGAATACATAATATATTAACCATATATTATAAATAAAAAATTTTTTCATTATTTATTTTTTTATTAGTTATCAAGTAATTTATAAATATATAAATTTATTAATTAAAAAATTAAATTTATATTAAAATTTAAAACAAAAATTATAATATTTTAATATTAAAATTATTTATTAAATAATATGAAAATAAAAATTTTAAATTATAATTTAAATTTATTCTATTATTAAAGGCTGAGGTTGATTATTATTATTATTCATATTCATATTATTATTATTATTATTACTATTTCCAACAAATTTATTTGATTCAATTAAACTCATAGGATTAATATTACTATACATATTATTATTATTAATATTATTATTATTATCAAAAATATTTGGAACTTCTTTTTTCAACCCAAAACAAATACTATAAAGTAAAGGAACTTTTCTACTTGAAGCATCTTCTGAAATACCTAATTCTTTTGCTATAAAATTTCTATCAAATGGTTCATTAGGTTGTCCAGTTTCAGCAAGAAAAACACTATTTGAATGAAGATAATTATTATATGTTAAATATTCTCTTATTAATTCATTTATTATTAAATTTTCATCAGATAATTTTTTTGTAGGTTGTTGATCTGATTCAATAGCTTCAAAAATACTTTTTCTCATTAAAGCTCTAATTTGATTTAAAATTCCTTTTTCTTCTAATGTGTCTTTTAAAGCATCTTTTAATTCATTTACGTTTGTCATATATTTAATTTTATTTAAAATAAAAATAATAATAATTTATTTATGTTTAATTTTATAAATTTAATTAGAAAAAAAAATTATTTTAATAAATCAAAAAAAATATTTATAATTTAGTTAATTTTTTTGTATAATAATAATATTATTATTATAAGAATAAATTAATTAAAATGAATAAACTTTTAACAATTCAACTCAAAAATTATTTATTCATTTTATTAATAAAAACCTCATTAACTTTAAACATATATAAATCAAATTGGGAAAATACATTTAATTCCTTTAATTTCTCTGAATTTTCAAAATCAAATTATAATAAAATAAATATAATTTCCGATGAAATTTTAAATAACTTAGAAAATTCTTACAAATTTTCTATAATAAATAAAAAAATAATAAAAGAATCTAATTTAAATATTACTTTTTATAACACAAACGAATCTATTATTTTAATAAATACCGAACAAAATAATTTTGATAAACCAAAATTATTAAATATTAATAATAATAATGATAATAATATTTATAAATTAAATGATTATTTTCAAAATAAAATTATTATTAATTTTCCTTATTATTATAATTATAATAATAATAACAATAATAATAACAAATTAATTTTTCCAACTTGCATTCCAGTAAATTTAATATTAAAACTAACAAACAATGGCATAAAAAATATAAAAATAAATAACATTCAAACTGATATATATAAAATATATATAAATTTAAATAATATAAAAATTAATACTATTATAAATAATAATAATTTAAAAGAATTTATTACATATAATAAAAAAATAAAATATTCATTAGAATTAAGCAAATCAACTTCTATTGATTTTTATATAGTTTTATTTCCTGATGTTATAGGAAAAGAAAAAGGTAACATTTATTTTGATTGTATAATTGAAAATAAAAAATATGTTATAATTCAACCTATAATTTTTGAAGCTGTTAATAATAAATATAATATTAATCCTATTTATATTTTTAATGATGAAATTAATAAAAAAATTGAATATCCGTTTAAAATTTTTAATAATTATGATAGTGAAATTTTTATTGAAAAAGTTAATTCTTATCAACAAAATATTAAAATAAAATTTTCAGATGAATTTTCTATTAATAATGTTATTAATAATAATAAAAATTTATCTGAAAAAATTTTACCGAAAATTATTAAAATTTTACCAAATGAAGAAAAAATAATTTTTACTTTAAATTTTTTAATTAAAGAAAGAGGAGCAAAAGAATATTTTTTATTTAAAATTCATACTAATAAAGATAATATTTTTTTACCAATTTTTATTAAAATTCAAAAAAAAACATACAAAATTTTCCCAAAAATTTTTAATTTTGGAAACATTCAAAATTTTAATAAAAATGAATATCGCGCAATTCCTTTAAAATTTAAAAATTTAAATAAATATAATATTATTATAAAAGGAATTTATATTAATAAAAAAGAAGATTTTATAAATTTTTATAAAATTAATAATAATAAAGAAATTATTATTAAAAATAATGAAATTGTTAATTTAGGTTTTATGATAATTGATATTAATAAAATATTAAATAATAATAATAATAATAATTTTTATATAAAAAAAAGTTTTTTTATTGAAACTGATAATAATAATATCATTTATGAAGAAGAAAATAAATTTATAGAAGTTAAATACGAATTTACTTTAAATAATATTATTAATATCGATAATAATAATAATAATAATAATTTTATAATAGACATAAACACAATTAATATAAACAAAGAAGAAAAAATTTATCCAATTTTAACAAAATTTTTTGATAATTCTTATTATTCAAAAAATAAAATAATAAATAATTTATTCGCTGAAATTTCTATTCAAAATAATGATAATAATAAGAATAATATTAAAATTTCTTTTATAAAAAATAATATTATTTTCAATGAAAATATAAAAAATTTTTATCTTCCAATTAATATTTCAAATAATAATTATAATAATAATTATTTAACTTTTATTCCTTTTCAATTTAATACAAAACAATTAGATTTATGTTATTATAAAGAAAATATTTTTAATGATTATGAAAATATTTTTAATAAAGAAGAAGAAATAAAAAATAAAAATTTAAAAATAAATTGTTTATATAATTTAGAATACATTTCAAATTTTAATCAAAAAAATATCGAAATTAATACAGGTTTTATTTCTATAGATTCTTATTATAAAAAATATATTAAATTTATTAATAATAATTTTAAATCAATTAAAATTTTTTTTGAATTTTTTGATTTTGAAATTTTCAATGTTAATAAAAAAATATTTTTAAATAATAATGAATTGTATGAAATTGATGCTTATGATTCAATAGATTTAATTATTATAATAAAAAAAAATATAAAAATAGGAAAAAATATTAAAATTTTAGGTGTGAATTTTATTGAAAATAATGTTATTAAAAAAATAAATTTAAAATTTAATTTTGATGTTATTAATACAACTTTTCAATTTAAATCAAATATTAATTTTTTACCAAAAAATATTTTATTTAATAATAATAATAATTCTTTGTTTAGCATTAGTTCATTTAATGAAAAATATTTAGAAAATATTAAATATTTTTTTAATAATGAAATTTCAAACAAATTTTTTAATATTAATAATAAAATAATTTCAAAAAATAAAATTTCTTTTAATTTAACTTTTAATATCAATTTTAACACATATTTTAAACGTTCAATGAAAAATTATAAATTAAATTTCATAGATTTTAAAATAATTCATGAATTAAATCATTTATTTAACAAAATTCAATCAAATTCAAATGAAATTTATGTTAAAAATTTTTTCTTTTCAAAATATTTTAAAATTAATTTTAATAATTTTTTAACATCAACTTATTTTTTCAATTCTCATCCAATTTTCTTTTTAAATTTTAATCAACCTTTCATTAAAATTATAAACCCAACAAACGAAACAATTTTATTTTATCCTTACATGATAGATAAAAATTTATTTGACGACATTTATACAAAATCATCAGTTAATAATAATAATAGTTTATTTATTAATTTCACTACTTGTTTTAACATAAATAATAATAATAATAATAAATATTCAATATTTGATATTTATATTAATGATAATCAAATGAAATTTATTAAAAATGAAAAAATATTTTGTTTAGAAAATAATTTTAGTATTATTGATGTTTTATTTAGGAATAATAAATACACTGAATTATTATTAAATTCATATAAAATAAATCACTATGATAGTATTCATTTATATGATAAACCATTTGTGTTAGAAAAAGGAAAAGAATTTAATTTAAAATTAAATATTCCTTTTAGACATTCAAATAAAAATCATGTTCTAGTTCTTAAAAATAATTATACGTTTTTTTCATATATTAATTTAAATTCTTCTAAAACATTTAATTATCCAAGTATTTATATAGATGGTGAATTAATCGATAATAATAAAAAATTAATATTTTATATTGATAAAAAATTTAATGTTATTAGTAAAAATTTAACTATTGAATTAAATGAAGGTATTATTAAATTATATTATATTCAAGTAGATGATAAAAAAAAAATTGACTTGAGTAATAATTTAAATAATAAAAAAATTGATTTTATTCCTGATTATAATTATAATGAAAATGATCATAAAATTAGAATATTAACAAGTAAAATAATAATAAATATTTATATTAAATTAAAATTTGATCCAAATTTATTAAAAGAAATTCACAATAATAATAATATTTTTAATAATAAAAAAAACATTATTGGAACTTTATTTATAATTTTATTATTAAATTTTTTAATAATATTTTTTTATAATTTTTTTATTAAAAGAAAAAAAAGTAACAAAAATTTATTCGAAAAAAAAAATAATGAAATTGAATTTATAAATTTATTTATAAAATCATATAAAAAGAAAAATAATGAAAAAGAATTTTTTAATGAAATTAAAGATGAAATAAAAAAATATTATGAAATTTCATCGAATTTTAAATTTAATCATCGTAAAAATACATATTATTCATTTAATTATAAAAAAAATCGAAAAAAAAAAGAAAAAAGTGATGATAATATTATTAATGTTTCTCAATTTAAAAATGATAAAGATATTAATAATAATAATAATGATAATAATAATAATAAAGAAAAAAATAATGAAAATAATAATAATATAATTCATATTAAAAATAATATTTTACGAAAAAAATCTGAAAATTTAGAAAGAAATAAAGAATTAAATATTAATTTTCAAATAACTATTAATAATAATAATGATAATAATAATAATTTATCAAACAATAATAAAAAAATTATTATTGATAATCTTAATCAAAATAATTTTGAAATTAATAATACAAACGACACTGAAACAATAATAATAAATAATGATGAAAATAAAAATAAAATAAATAATATTTTTAATAATAATAATATTATTATTAATCAAATTAATTATTTTTCAGAAGAAGAACATATTATAAAAAATATTTTATCAGAAAGTTCAGAAGGCGAACAAATAAAATATAATTTAAAAAATATTTTTAATACTAATAAAAATATGTATAGTAATAATAATTTAAAAGAAATAAATGAAATAAAAGAAAGCGAAAATGAATTAGAAGATTTTGATGAAAAAATTTTTAATTTTGTTCCATTTAATAATGATAATAATGATTTAAATTATAATATCATAAAAAATAATCCCTTTCATAATAATGAAGAATATAATAATAAATTACATGAATTATATGATGATGATGAAGAAGAAGAAGATGAAGAAGATAATAATAATAATAAAGATAAAAATAATAATAATAATCTAAATAAAAAATAATAATTTGAATATTTATATAAAATTATATAGATTAAATATTTATATTATTATTAAATTTAAATTATTATGTTTATTTTTAAATTTTGATATTTTAATTTTAAAATTAAAATAATTTTAATTTACATATCTTTAATATAATGTATCCAAAAAAAAAAATAAATCATATAAAAAATATATATATAATTTTATATATTTATTATTCACTTTCTGATAAATTTTTTACTTCAGAATTTCTTTGAATTTTATGATTTTCATCATCATGAAAATTTTCATCTTCTGGATAAAAATCTTCAAAACTATCATTAATATTTTTCGTATGAATAAATTTATTTTCAACAAAATCATCCATATTAATATCATTATATTCATTATTATTATTATTATTATTATTATTATTATTATTATTATTATTATTATTATTATTATTATTAACTTGAACATTAGTATTTTTTCCTTCATCAATACTACTACTATAGTCAATTTTATTATTATTTTTATGATTAATATTTTTTTTATTATAATTTTTTAATTTATATTCATAAATAACATCTTTATTATAATTCGGAAAATTAATTTTAATTTCTTCTTCAATTTCTTCTTCATTTACATTATATTTTTTAATTGAATTTTCAATAATTTTTTCAATATCAAAATCATTTTCATTGAATTTTTTATTAATAAAATTTTCAAATTCATCAACATTTTTCATATCTATAATTTCACTTTGAATAAATTCAACAATACTCAAACCAAATGAAATTAAAAATGGAATTCCAATCACAAAAAAACAATCCCAAATTCTTAATAATATTTTTTCATGAAATAAAGATGAATATAAATTTGTTATCCATTTTCCTATCCAATTATTATAATTTAAATTTATAGTTGTTATATGTTCAAAAAAAATTGAAAAATATTTTTGTAATTTATTTTCAAATATTTTTAAACAAATTTGAGTCAAAGGAGAATTTTCTATAAAAAATCCACGAATTCCAAATTTAAATCCAAATGTTTTTGAAAATAAAGACATTGAAAAATAAAATGTATCTATTTCATTATTATTAAAAGTATATAAAATAAAATGTAATATTTGTAATATATCAGAATTAAAATGAATATTTTTATCTAAAATTAATAAACATTTTGAAATGTTGAATAAATTTTGCTTAATATTTGAATTTAAATAAATATTATTATTATTTTCATTATTATTATTATTATTAATATTAAATTGATTTAATTCATTATAAATTTTATCTTCTGTATTTTTATCTATTTGATAAGAAAGAATAATTTTAAAATAAACATAAGGTCTATAAATAGGAATTCCACTTAATAATATCCAACTTAACCATCGAAAAATATGAGGAGGCCCTTTTAAAACTCGATTTTCAAAATGAATAGGATCTTTAACAAAATAATTTCTAAGACCTTGTTCACATAAAGATATATCTTGATTTGTTTTATTTTGAAAGCCAAAATTAGATATATCTGAAATTTCAGAATTAATGTCATTTAAATTATTATTATTTTTATTATTATTAATTTTTTTATCTTTTTCATCCTGCATCATTTTTAAAATATCATTTTCAGTAACATTTATATATAAATTATTAGTTTGGTTGAGTGACATATCATACCATTTAAAAAAATGTCGGTTTTTAACATCATTGTTTTTTTCTTCATCTATAATATCAAAATTTAAATTAGGAAAAAAATTTAAAATTTGTTCTTTAGAAATTAAATTTTTATAATAATAATAAATTAAAATAATTTTTTTATCTAATTTTGTATAAGACATAACTGAAAATTTTTTATTTTTTGGCAAAGAACTCGCACCACAATTTCCCATTAAATTTATATTAATATTTTAAATTAAAATATAAAATAAAATAAATTTATAATTACAATAAAAAAAAATTATTTTTTTCTTTTTGTTTTTTCTTTTTGTTTTTTTCTATGATAAAAATTATAAAATTCAACTCCTTCTTTTAAATCAACATAAAATCTTTTAAAAATATTAACAAATTGTTCTAAACTTAATTTTTTTTCATCTTCAGCGAAATATTTAACAACTTCATTTTTATACATAATTTCAATACCTTCAATTTTTTTATTAATAACTTCAATATTTTTTTCCGCATTTTCATAAAAATCATCTAAAAATTCAAAACTTTTATCTTCTTCATTTAATTCATCTTTTTTTTTTTCAACCAAATTTTTTAAATTTTTCACATCATTAAATTTCGTATTTAAATCTTTATTTAATTCAATAATACTTTGAAATTGCAAATTATCAAAATTTTCAAGATTTTTCATAATATCCAATAATTTATTTTTTTGTAATTCATCATTAATATAAATAATAATATACTGCAAAAGTGTAGTTTTATTATCTTTTGATTTGACCTCATTTAATATTTTCAAACAATCTAATTTAAATCCATATGCACCGCCACGAAAACTTCCTCCATTCATAAAATTCCCGAACGCAAGAATAATTTCAAAAATTTCTTTTAAATTTTCATCTGTTTTTATAAAATCAAATGCATCATAAAAACGATCTGCTTCGATATTTAATAAATTAATTTGTTTTTTATATTTATTTTTAAATATTATTGATTTTATTCTTTCTTTAAATCCGACTAAATCAGAAACTAATAAAACTAACTGATCAGAATTTGCAAGTTCGGTTGAATCACCATTGAATTTTTTTACTTCGTTTATTTCAGTATCAGTTGGCATTATCGGAAGTATTAAATCACATATGTTTTCTGAAAGAATATTTAAATTGTATTGTTCTAATGATTCTACTATGTCAAGTGGATCTAAATTTATTTTATTTAATACTATGTTTATCATTCGTTGTTTATCTGATTGTAAAAAAGTTTTTTTTTCTTCTTTTTTTTTTGTTTTGGATTCTAAATTTATTTGATTTGTTGTTGATTCTTTTTTTTTTTGGGAAAATTTTTCTTCAAATTTTGATAAATTTATTTCGATTTTTGTGTCGTCGATTTTTTCCCAAATTGTGTCTTTTGTTTTTACATATGGAATTGATGTCCAAAATAATGATTTCATTTCAATTCTAGGTTTTTTTTTTGGATGTTCTATATTGTTAATATATATATAATTTTACGTTTCATTTGGACCATTCCTGGAAATGAAGGGAACTATTTTTAAATATGTTATTTTTATTTATATTCTTACTGATGGGATACCTGGAATACCTGGAATCGAAGGAATTCCTGGTATTGAAGGAACTCCTGGTACTGAAGGAACTCCTGGAACTGAGGGAACACCTGGAATAGGTGGTACTGAGGGAACTCCTGGTACTGAAGGAACACCTGGAACTGAGGGAACACCTGGAATAGGTGGTACTGAAGGGACACCTGGAACTGAGGGAACTCCTGGCACTGAAGGTACACCAGGAATAGGTGGAACTGAAGGAACACCTGGAACTGAGGGAACTCCTGGCACTGAAGGTACACCAGGAATAGGTGGAACTGAAGGAACACCTGGAACTGAGGGAACTCCTGGCACTGAAGGAACTCCTGGAATAGGTGGAACTGAGGGGACTCCTGGAACAGAAGGAATACTAGGAACTGAAGGAATACTTGGAACTGTGGGAACTCCTGGTACTGAGGGAACCGAAGAAACACCTGGAACCGAAGGTATAGGAGGAACAGATGGTATTCCAGTAGTTGATGGAACAGGAGGAACTGAAGGAACATTTGAAACTTCAGGAACTGGAGGAATTTGAATAGGAGAAATAGGATTAATCTATAAAAAAAATTAATATATATAAAAAATAAAATTTATACCGTTAAAACAGGAGGAGTTGGAATAGTAGTAGTATTATTATTATTATTATTTAAAGGTGGAGTTGGAATTGAACTCATAAAAAAATTATTTTATATTTGAATTTATTTAAATTAATAAAATATAAAAAAATAAAATTATTCACTTAATAAAAATAATTTAAATAATTTAAATCATAATAATTATATTTTAAAAAATATTTTTATTTTTTAATTTATAAATTATTATAATATAAAAAAAATTATATTTATAATATTACATATTTATATGAGAAAATTACATTTCAATAAAGAAAATGCATTAATAAATGAAAGAATCGAAACAGAAACAAACACAAATCACATAAAATTAAACACATTTAAAACTAACAGAACAAACACACCAAAAAATAATAATAAAAATTCATTCAATACAAATCCTAAATTAAAACTAATTAAAAAAAATATCAATACTTTCAATATTAATAATAATAATAATAATAATAAACTTCGCTTTGCAAAACATTCTAATTTTAATGATAATATTAATGAAATTAACTTTGAACAACTTAAAAATATTCAAAATAACATACAAAAACCAATCTCGATTAATATTCAATGTTTGAATATTAATAATTATTATTATTATAATAGTAATAATAATATTCAAAATGAAAATTTTTTGAATAAAAATGATTTGATTAATAATAATAATAATTTAAGTAAATCTAATAATAATATTTTTCCTTTAATAAAAAATACTTTTAATGAAAATATTAGAAATGATGAAAAATTATTTTCTTTAAAATCAAAAAAAAGAATGAAATTAATTGATCTAAAAAAATTTTATTATTCAAATAATAATAGCGAAAATTATAATTTAATTGATAATAATCATTTTAATTTTATTAATAACAACAACAATAATAATAACATATTAAAAATAAATTCAAAAAAAAGAATTTTAAATAATAATAATAATATTGATAATAAAAATCAAATAATTCTTCCTTTAACAAACATTTCAAACAAAAATAAATCAAATGAAAAAACAAACAATTTCAAAAACATATTCAAAACCTTCAATAAACAAAATAATAATAATGATATTAATAATAATAACAACAATGATAAAAATCATATAATAAAAATGGAAGACACAAATGATGCTTCTTTTATAAATGAACTTGAAGATATTTTAAATGATGTTGATAATAATAATAATAATAATAAAGAATCTTCAGAAATAGATGAAAAAGAAAAAGAAAAATTAAATGAAGGTTTTGAACTTGAAAAAGAAGAAGAAGATAAATATTATAATATAAATAATATAAAAGAAACAAATAAAAATAAATTCATTTTTGAAAGACCTCAAACAAGTTATGGAGGTTTAATAGAAAGAAAAAATAAATTAATGGATCGTTTAAGAGGAAAAAGTTCAAAATATCCAAAAAAAAATTTTTTTAATTAATTATTAATTTTAATAAAAATTTTTAATAAAATATATCTTATAATTTATATAAAATATATAATTAATATAATAATAATAATAATATAATTTATAATATAAATAAATTTTATTTAATATATAAAAATTATATTTAAATGAATTCTGAACAACCTCAACAAATGTTAAAATTAAATTTTAATCAAACGCATTACAGAGGAGAAAGTTCTCAAAATTGCGTTCCAAAAAATTTCCAAAATTTATTTAATTATAATAATATTAATATTAATAATGGTTATAAAACTATTCATAATTTTAAAAGATTAGAACAATTTAATAATTTAAATAGTAATATAAGTTTTAATAAAATTAATAAACATATTAATCCAAATAATGCAAGTGATAATTTATTAAATTATAATAATAATAGTAATAAATTTCCTATTAATATTAATATTCAAAATATTAATATTAATAATGTTAATATTTATAATACTATTGATCAAAATAATTTAAATTATTCCCAAAAATTTTATAATCAATTTAAACCTTTTAATATTAATTTAAATGGATTAAAACAACAACAAAAAAATTTTTTTAATAAAACAGCTACAAATAATTTTAGAAAAGGAATTAATAATTATAATAATGTTAATATTAGTAATAATTCAAATAATAATAATAATAATAATAAATTTTATTATGATTTTAAAAATCATAAAAAACTTAAAATTATTGATATAAATAAACTTAAAAAAACAATAGAAGTTAAAGAAGAAGAAAATGAAACAACAACAAATAATAATAATATTGAAAATAATAATGATAATAATAATAATAATAATAATTATAATAATTTTTATAATAAAAATAATAGTTTTAAATATCGAAGTAGTTCATTAAAAACAAATCAACGTAAAAATATTTCAAAAAATTTTTTTGAAGAAAATAATGATAGTTTTATAAAAGAAATAGCAGATTTTTTAAGTAAAAATAATACAAATAATAATAATAATAATAATTTAAATAAACTAAATGAAATAAGTAAAGAATCAAATAATGATAAAATTTTAGAAGAAGATGAAAATACAGAACCTGATCCTCGAATTAATTTTGAAAAAATAAATAGATTAAATAAAAGTAGACCACAAACAAGTTATGGTCAATTAAATACAAGAAAAAAAAATTTACAAAGAGCATTACAAAGTAGTAAATATAGAACAAAAAATAATTTTTATAATAATAATAATATAAATAATTTAAATGATAATATTAATAATAATATTAATAATAATGAAGATATAAAAAACATTATTAGACAAAAAAAAGATGATGATTTTTTTTAATAATTTTTTTATTAAATAAAATATTTTATATAATAAATAATTTTTACTTTATATAAATAAATTAAAGATAAAAATTTAAGTTATATAAAAAAACATTATTATAATTTTATTTAATAAAATAAAAATAAATATTTTTATTTAATTAATGATTTATATATATTAAATTTAATTAAAATTAATAATGGCCGATGATGCAGATTTTGAAGAAGATTTGATTAAAAAGGTAATTTTGGATGTAATAGAAGCAAATTGTCAACCAGATAAAAAATTGAATGTTGCAGGATTTAAAGATTTTACAAAAGAATTAGTAGATGAATTATATAAAGAATTACATAAGCTTAAAAAAATGTTTAAATATTCTGTAACTGTTTTTTTACAACAAAAATGTGGAGCAGCAATGAATTATGGAAGTGCAATGTATGTTGATAATACAGCAGATGGTCAAGTTACTTATTTTTATAATGAAAATAAATCATATGATTTGGCTATTTCAATAGGTGGATATAAAATAACTCAAAAATAAAATTTAAATAATTTTTTATTTTTATTATTATATTTTAAAATTACTTAATTAATATTAAGATAATCAATAAATAAAATAGGTTTTAATATAATATTAGAGTTAATATAATATATTTAAATATTATTAGAAATATTTAATATGTTATAAATTATTATTTTTTAATTATTTATTATTTATAAAATTATTTTTAAATTATTTAAATTTGATTATAAAATATAAATTTTTTATTCTATTTAAACATTTGATAAATTTTTATTATATAAATATTAAAATATTTTTATTGTTTTTGAATATAAAAATTGTTTTTAAAATTTATATTTTTATAAACATAAAATACATAAATTTAAAATTTTAAAATAAACATTATTTACAAATTTTTTCTTAATTAATTAAAATTTACATTTTTTATATTTTTATTTATATATAAATAATTTAAAAATATATTAACCTTTCCCAAATTTTAATACTTTTTGAATATTATTTACAACATAAAAAATTCCAAAAATAACTTCTTCACTTATAATTAATTTTCTAAAATCATCAAGTTTTTTAGCTATTTTACTTCTTTTTGTTTTTATATGAAATAATTTATATAACAAAAAATCAAAACAATTAAAATCAGAAATTTTATATTTTGGAATATATATATCACTAATAAGTTTAAAATCTAATTCATTATTACTTTTTTTTTTAGCATTTGTAAAATTTTTTTTAATTTCTACAAAATTAACATTCTTATTATTTAAATGCTGAAATGAATTATTATCTTTTGTGTAATTATTATTTAAAATTTTTTTCTTTTCATTTTTTCTATTAATTGGAGTATCAATATTTAATAAATTTTTATTACTTGATAATTTTTCAAAATTTTCTTGATAAAAATTAATATTTTTGTTTAATTCATCTAAATAATAATAATTATGAAATAAATGATTAAATACTTTTGCAATTATTAAAATAATATTTATAACACCAGAAACACTTGCAACAATTTCTTCTATTTTTTTATATTTTCTTTCATAAACTTCTTCTATATTTTTTATATAAAAATATGCACCTCCTAAAACACAATCATTAATTGAATCTGTTTCAGTTGTTAATTTTTCATTTAAATTATAAATATAAGTACTATGTTCTTCTATTACTTCAAATATTATTCCTTTATGTGTTTTTAATAATTCTGCATTGAAATTTAAATGATTAATTGTATAAGATTTATCATTAAAAAGATTTAAAACTCTAGTGAAATAATAATGTAAAGGATTTTTATAATCATTTATAAAAATTGATTTATCTAAAAAATAAACATTATAACCAACAGATTCTATTAAATATTTTG
>JAEEGL016338208.1_pt1 | contig 27266 bp, 43 predicted proteins | sample 9134231 | NCBI WGS metagenome assembly JAEEGL01 (sample SAMN16246548, study PRJNA631951) | gut metagenome | biome: gut microbiome; feature: rumen; material: fiber-attached | host: Bos | place: Iran: Karaj | collected 2018-10
AGAAAGCAATCTTTTGCTTTTCTTTCTTCCTCCTTATCTTTACAACTCTTTCTTTGTTTGCGAAGTTTTCCATTTGCTCTTTTATCTTACGAGCAAACTCCATTTTTTCAATTTCATGGCGTTCGAAGTATTTTTGCGCATCATCTATTATATATGGTATGATTCCAATTCCGCCGTTACTTTTACTTTTATCTAAATGCTTAATTTCATAACCATATCGCAGCGCCATAATTATATCTTCATACGACGCTCTTTTTCTTAAATTCTTTAATTGTGAAGCGATAAATCCAATATTAGGACTAATCTTTAAATCAATATTAAAATAGTCGATAATCGTTTTAAGCGCAAGGTCAAATGCGCCCTCTTCTGTTTTAGCTTTTTCTATGAAAGCCGGCCATTCCTTTTTAGGTTCCTTTCGCGCCTTCTGATAACATTCTGGATGGTACATTCTATTTCTGAACATACCCACATCTTTTTCAGATGGTTTGACTCCTTTTTCTCTTTCTACCGTGCCGCCGCAATAAGGACAAATCATAAGCATAAACCTCCACTATTCTAATAATATTATACCACAATTTTCAGAAAAAGTAAAATTTTAGGGCTTGAAGTTGCCTCCAAGCCCTTTAAAGATATGATAACAGTTATTTACTTCGCCATCTCTCTCATATCCATAACGATTAGGTTAAGAATATCTACCTGGTCTTCGGTAATCTCGCTAAGTTTTGCCTTACGACCCATCTGTATCTCGATTTTCTTAAGAATTTCCGTGGAAGTTTGTTCATCAATAGAACCATCGGTTTTAATAACAAGCTTCTGCCACAATTCTTGTGCCTCATTACGAAGCGCCTTAAAATCGAGTTTCTCAACAGTTTCGACTGTAGCCTTATCTACAATCTTAGTACCAGTGTTCGCGCCTTCCTTTTCAATCGCTTCAGTTAGGCTGTTTAGTACAGCGTCATAACTAAATTCAATCTTCGGTGGGAAGTAAGTGAAACGATTGCCTGCGAAAACAGTTGGTGTTTCACTTGTATAAAGATAACGATGCTGCTCACCCTTTTCATCGAAATCCATTACACCAATACCAATGATATCAACTAGTCCATTAATGATACTAAAGGCGCGCTTATCAAGCTTTGGCTGAAGCTTATTAACATAGTAATTACCATCTTCTTTGGTCACCATACCTGAAGGTAGGGACTTGGCGGTGGCTTCACTAATACTTGTACTCTTTTCTTCCGTATGGCAAGCAAAGATACAACCATATCCAGCCATAGCAATTTCACGAATAGTCTTAGAAAACTCGTTTTCATATTCGACATAGAGTTTTCCGAAACTTACTTCGCCCATACTCTGAACGCCAGCTCGGGCGCATACAAAATCTTGGCAAAGCTTCGCGCAAATGTCAATAGTATCAAAACAAACTGTTGTGAACTTCTCCTTAACCTCCGGTTTCTGAAGCTGTTTCGCAACAATCTTCAGTTCGCTCCAAGTGTTAATTCTCTGAGAAAAAACACCGCCATGAGCATTGAGTCCAGGTTCAAAGGAGAGGATAAGGGCGCCGGGAATGGAACACATAAATGTAGTTTTACCATACTTAACCGGCGCCGCCAGTAGAATGAACTTATTCTTTAAATCCCTAGTAATTGTAGTGGGTTCAAGTTTTAGTAAGTCAATCAACTGAACTCACCCCTTTATTAAAATCCATAAAGGTCATTAGGATTGAAAGTGGGCATTGGCTTAGAAGCAGGATTCTCCTTCTTCTCTGCCCTCTTCTTATCATTCTCCAGCTTAATACGCTTCTGCGCGAGAGCCTCATCAACTTCCTGCTTAGAAATAGCAAGTTCTCCCTCGAGAGGAGTCGGGTCTCCACCGCTGATTACGAGTTCACTAACCCTAATCGTGCGAGTGTCTTCCATTGGCTCGCCAAATCCAGTATCGTTGATGACTGTCTCAGTCTTAGAAGAGAAATTGAGATAGCCACGGAAGTGAACGGTATCATTCACATTCCAATAACTTTCAACTGCGTTAGACACGCTAGGAGAACTGGTCACCAGCTCAACAACATCCGCGCAGTTATACTGACCAACTACCGCCTGAATGCGAAGACGGCCAGTTTCCATATCATTCTTAATTTCCTTAGCAATGTTCTTAATAACGGCTTCCATTTCAAAGGTAGCCTTTGGAACCATCTTATCTCTTTCAATCTTAGAGATAAATGTGGCGTGAATACGAGGATAGGAACTAAGAGTTCCATCGGGCTTCCAATACTCATTCATACGAATGGCGTGCGCGAAACCCTTCGCCGTATCCGCCGCGTTAATACGAACAGCATCGGCCTCATCATAGCCGACCGCCGCGATTGACTTTAGAGTGTTAATTGCGGTTTCGAGCGCGATATACGCCTTATTCTTATCACCGCTATTAGTAAGTTCACTTGTGAAATAATAAACGGGAACTTCACATTCCACATCTGCGTTGTTAATCTTCTGATTTACACGAACCTTAATATCACCGGCGAGCGCATTACGGGTGCGCCCATCCTTCTCATAGGTGACTGGACGGACATTAATCTCACTTAGGATACCTACAATCTGTACACTATTCTTTGTTTCTCTCATTTTTTACCTTTCTCCTTAATATTGGATTTAAAGGGGCTTGTTTTCACAAGCCCCAAACTTGTTTGAATTATTAATTACTCCTCGTCCTCGCTAGGAACGAAAACCTTACCCTCATCGGTGAGTAGTACATAGGTGATATCCTTATCCTCAATCTTCTCCTTCTGACGGATAACAAGACCCTTCTTCTGGAGGTCGGTTACGTTAGCACCAACAGAACGCTCAGTGCGCTCAAGCGCGGTGGCTAGCTCGGGGACGGATACACGACCATTGTGCATCTTAATGTACTCAAATACCTCATTGGACTTCTCGGTTAACTTCATTTTCTTTTCTCCTTTAAAAGTTAATTTATTTTTTAATCATTACTGATTATATTATTATTATACAACCTTTTTAATAAAAAGTCAAATTTTATAAAGTGAAGATTAGATATTTTTTAAAAATTGCTATTTCGTTTAATTAAACGCTCGTTTTACTTTTTTCTTCTCTCACCTTACAATTATATTATACTATCTTTTTAAAATAAAGTCAAATTTTACGGAATTATCTCACCAGTTTCTAAATATTGTTGCATATTGCTTCCTGGCCGTTGATAATTGTAGAAATAAGTTGGTATATTATAACGAATTATATCTTCACCTTCTGGAAGTTTTTCAAATACTTCTTTATTAAAGACCACATCTTCGTGGGGTTGAATATTTGTGAAACGAGTATCACCAATTATATCTCTTTCATAAATATATTGCCATACCATTACTGGAGAAAAAATAGAGAAATAGTTACTAACATATTGTAATTGGCATATTTTTTTCCCAGTTTCTGTTAAAAGTTTTAATACGTCTTGTAATACATTAGGGTATATAATCCAATCATCACCATCTACAAACCAAATATATCTACCTTGTGCAATTTTTAATCCTTCATTGCGCGTGAAACCGCAACAATGATGTTTACATGCTAAAATTTTATAGGATAGATTATCATTCATATAGTGATAAATTTGACCTATTGTATCATCTGTACAATCATCTAAAACAAATATAAATTCAGCATTTATATTTTCTAAATTAAGCGAAGCAAAACTATATAAAAGTGGTTTTATATAATGCTCAATATTATGACAAGGAACGATAAAAGAAATATCTATTAAATTATCCATTCTTTTATATCCTCTTTACTTACTTCAAAATTACAATAAGAATGTTTACGCGCAATCGTATCACAATAGCGGCAAATTTGATGAGGCGTGCGCAGAAAATTTTCGATTTCATCTAAAGTATGAGAATAGATATCAATACTTATGTCATCTAAATTATAATCTATTTTTTTCTAAAAATGATTACAGAAATAATTTATATTGGCCATTACACAACATTGATAAATGCGCCCATTTTTTAAGAAATACCATTTACCATTAACTAAGTCGCAATTTTGATAGGATTTAATAAAATCTTGTGAACCATTTAAATCCAAAGATACATTATATAATTGGACCTTATTATGATAATAAAATCTATTAAATTTACGCATTTTACTTCTATCAATTTTTAATCCGTATTCACTAATACATAATTCAATATGGAGACTATTTAATGTATTTATTTGTTCATCAGTTAATTGATTTAATAAAATGCCATTACTTACTAAAACTATTGAAGAATTAGGAAAAAGACTTCGCGCAATTATGAAAAATTGTTCAAGTTTTGGATGTAATAAAGGTTCTCCGCCCATAATACGTATTACACCAATATTATGATTTGTGAGAGCGGCTAATTGTTCAAAATCTTTTTTAAATTCATCAATTGATTTAAACTAGGGTTGCGCTAATCCACTAAAATGAGAACATCCCTTACAATGTAAATTACAATGTTCTACAATATGTGTTTCTATATACTACATTTTATAAACTCCATTCTTTTTCTAATTATATTATATCATTTTTTATATTAATAGTCAATTTTTTCTACTTATATAGGAAGTTTATGGGAAAGGAGTTATAATATGGTTAACAAAACTTATTTTATAGATTTTGTTCACAAATCCTTGGGTAATATGAACTATGCTCTTTTTAATCAAATGATTGATGATATTGTAGAGAATGGTTGGGCTCCAGAGCCTAGTCCTAGTTGTGAAGGAAATTGTGAAGCAGAGTGTCTTGGATGTACTGGAACTTGTACCGGTAGCTGTAAAAACGGTTGTTCTATAGGTTGTACTGGCTGTACTGCTAATTGTAAGACAGGATGTACTGCTTCTTGCGCGGATGATTGTACTGAAAGTTGTACAACAACTTGCGCTGATGGCTGTACTGGAGACTGCGGGAATATGTGCTTTATAAATTGCGCTGCTAGTTGTATTGGTAAATGTGCGGATGCTTGTAAAGGATGTACTTCTTCTTGCGGTGAAAATTGTACTGATGAATGTACAGCGTCTTGCGCGGATGATTGTACCGGTGAATGTACTGGATGTACTGGAACTTGTTTAACCGAGTGTACTGGATGTACAGGGTGTACTAATACTTGTGGCAGTAATTGTACTGGATGTACTAGTAATTGTGGTAATGAATGTGGAACTGCTTGTGAGAAAACTTGTAGTGATGGATGTACAAGCAGTTGCGGTTCTGGATGTACTGGAAGATGTACAGGTAGTTGTGTAAGTCAAGCTGGGACGAATGCATAATTTAATTTATTGTATTTAATTTAAATCCCTTTTACTTATAAATGAAATATATCTTTTCGGAGGAAATTTTCAATGAAAAAATCAGAGTTTATCGCTTATGTAAAAGAAACTCCAGAAAATTTAAATATGGCTATTCTTCTTCAAATGGTAGATGATGCCGTTGAAAACGGTTGGGATGAAGAGGATGAAGAAGAGACCGAAGAAGAGCCTAAGGAGTGAATAAATAATGGCTGAACCAATAAATGAAACTAGCATAAAAAAGTCCGACATATATCATTATATTAATCATAATCATGATAATATGAATTATGCGATTCTTTTTCAAATGCTTGATGAAGTAATTGCAGCTGGTGGTTGGGCTGAAGAGGAAGATAATTCAGAACCCGATGCAGACACGAAATGAAGTATAATTAATACTTAAAATACCTTTTAGTGTAAAAGGAGAATAAAAAATGTATATTATTCAAGAAATTCAAACTGAAGCAGGCGTAACGGCGCTTACACCAGCTTACACAGAGACAGATATTAATACCGCTGAAAGTATTTGGCATCAAAAGATGGCAGCAGCAGCTGTTAGTAGTGTTGATATTCATACTGTGGTAATGTATGATGAGCGCGGGCATGTAATTAAGTAGGGCTATTACGAGCATGTTGATGCTCCAGAGCCTGAGCCCGAGCCCGAGCCTGAAGCATAAAATTAAAGGACTGGAATAATCCAGTCCTTTTCTTTACCCTAAACTAATTACATTATCTTTTTCTTTCATCTTAATCGCGCGAACACCTTGTGTGTTTTTACCAAGTAAGGGTACTTCATCCATTAAAAGTTTAATACAAGATGATGTTGCGTTTACAATGATTTCTTTTAAATCATTGATAGGTAGAAAATCTGCCATCCAATCATCCTCATTAATTTTCTGAATTTTTACGCCTTTAGTATTTTTGTTTTGGACGTTATATTCACTAATAGGTGAGCGCTTTATATAGCCTAGACCAGTAATAGAGATAACCTCTCGCGCAGTTTTCTTTACTATCTTAGCTTTTACTACGCCGTCTCCATCATTTAATTTAATTCCTTTAATACCCTTAGCAATTCGTCCAATTGGTGTAATGTCATTAGTTTCTACAATAACAAAGTTTCCTTGCTCTGTAAGAATACCAACTCTTTCATCATTAACCAGTAGAATTGAACGAACTTCATCTCCATCAGAAAGTGTTAGTGCCTTTGTACTATTACTACGCTTAGTATTATATTCACTTAACTCGCTTTTCTTAATCAATCCATTTTTTGTAAAGAAGATGATGTTTTGTTTTTCATTTTCTTTATTTACTCCAACACAGAGTTGAATTTTTTCATCATAAAGACTATCGAAATAAACAATCTTATTAAACTCAAAATTACTAGCTTTACAAGATATATATTCACCCTTATCCGTGAAGAAAAGTAGGGTATCATTAGAATTAGCAATTACACTATCAATGAAATACTCACCTTTCTCTAGTTTTATCTTGTTTCCAGTACCACCTCTGCGCTGAGTGTAAAGTGAAGAAGTTTCTGCGATATAAAGTCCGTTTTGGTTGGTGAGTGAAATTTGAAGTTTTTTAACTTCTGTTTCTACTTCGCCTTGTGTGATGTTAATTACTTTTGTGCGGCGCTCATCGCCATATTTCCGCGAAACTTCATCCCAACCATTAATAAGCTGTTGATTGAATAGGGTTTCGTCATTAAGAATCTTTTCGATTCGCGCCCGTTCAACTTCTAATTCTTTCTTTTCATTTTCTAACTTATTAACTTCAAGTTTAGCGATTCGCGCAAGTTTCATATCCAAAACGGCTTTAGCTTGTGCTTCATCAAGAAGAAAGTTTTTCTGTAAGTTTATATTCGCATCTGCTGTGCTAGAACTTTTCTTTATCACATTAACAACTTCCTCAATACGCGCAGCACAAATGAGCAAGCCTTCAATGATATGAATCCTATCTTTGATTTTATTTAAATCAAATTCAAAGCCGCGCCTATATACAAATTTTTCGTGGTTAATATGCGCTTGTAGCGCTTCACGCCAAGAGAATAAGCGTGGAAAACGCCCATTATCTAGCATTGTAAAGTTAACCCCATAGAAACTTTCAAGTGAAGTTTGTTTATAGAGGTAGCGCAGTATCTTCTCAGGATTAGCGGTTTTAGTTAGATAAATTTTAATTAGCGGAGTCTTACCAGTTAAGTCATTGAATCGCTCAATACCTGGATTTTCATCTCCATTAATGATTTCTTCTAGCTCTTTACAAATAGTTTCTGTATATACCATATAAGGAATTTCAGATACTACAAAACACCTATCTTTATTATCCCACTCTACAGTGGAACGAATACGACAGGCCGCGCCAGTTCCCTTTCTATGGCTTTCTTTTACTTCATCAGCATTTGTGATGGTTGCGCCCGTCGCGAAATCCGGCGCGCAATAGATATCATCAAATGAACAGTCTGGATTGAGAAGCAGCGTTTTAAGTGCGTTGTTTAATTCACAAATATTATATTGTGGAATTGATGAACTTGCGCCGACACCAATGCCATAACTGCCATTTACAAGATTATAAAACCCTTTAGATGGCAGAACAGCGGGGTACTGTTCTGTATTATCATAGTTATCGCGCCAGTCTGTAATTGTATTCTTTTGTAGGTCTGTAAATAAACACTCACTAATCTGTGAGAGTCGCGCACCCGTGTAGCGAGGCGCTGCCCATGACGAGGCAGAAAGAAGGGTGCCATAGGAACCCTCTACATCTACTAGGGGATAGCGCATAGCAAAAGGTTGCCCTGCGCGCATTATGACACCTTCCGCACTAGAATCACCGTGGATATAAAGTCTAAAGGCGCTACCAATAGCTTTCAAAGTCTTTTGAAAGGGTTTAGAATGAATGAACTTATCCGTATACATACAATAGAAGATTTGACGCGCAGAAGGTTTAATACAATCACGCACATCAACAAGCGCACGACTTTGAAGCACGGCGCCCGCGAATTGAATGAAACTTTCTTTAATTGTTGAGGTTAATTCTTTCTTCATTCTCTAATCTCCGTAAAATCTATATTTTTAAATACAAAATCTTTCTTTGGCTCACTATCTTTACCCATTAAATTCCAAAGAAGTGAATAACTTTCTTCATCCTGAACCAACTGGTCCATTCTTTGAAACTCTTCTGTAAACATGGAATTATGAGCCTGGTCCGCAGAGAGTGCGCCGAGACCCTTTGCGCGAATAGTTTCTCCATTTACGGTGCGCGCAGCGTATTCCTCATCTGTAAAGTAGTAATATTCTTTTTTCTTATTCTTTACAATGTAAAGCGGTGAGCGCAACCAATATAGACGGCCTTCTTCAATAAACTGTGGCGCAACTTTATAAATAGCGCACATTATAAGCAAACCAATCGAATAACCATCAGCATCAGCATCCGTACAAATTGCCACTCGTCCATAACGAAGTTTTTCTGCGTTGTAGCGACTAGGTATAATATTCATCGCGCTTAAGAAGAGTTTAACTTCTTCGTTTTCATAAAACTTTTCTTCATCATTAGAAAAAGCATTAATCATTTTTCCACGAAGGGCGAGAATACCATAACGCTTTTCATCGCGCGCCATCGCAATTGAAGATGCGGCGCTAAGTCCCTCTACAAGAAGAAGAGTTGAACTTTGTCCTAAAAACTCAGCATCTTTTAACTTATCTGTCGCAAAAACTTTTTTCTTCTGATTTTTTTCTACTTCTTTTGCCGCATTAAGAACTTGTGCTCTTGCTTTTTCTGCGGCAGCTTCCGCCTTTGCGATTTTCTTTAATAATTCTACGATTGTTTCAAATTCTTGCGGAAGTTTAATTTTCATTGATTTTAACGCATCGCTGAAAGCATTAGAAGCAAGAGTACGTAAATTAGCATTATTAATTTTTGACTTTGTTTGGTTAGCAAACGATGGATGCGCGACAGAGCAATTAATTACATAAAATAAATTTCCACGAATTGCCTCACCATCAAAATCTTGCTTTGAAAGAGAATTAAAAGTACGTGTAATGGCAGTTTTTGCGCCTGTAATTGGAGAGCCACCTTCAGGACAAAGTAACCCATTTACAAACACATAGGATGTTTCACGCTTCGCGCCCCATTGAAAAGCAATTTCAATTTTATCTTCTCCATCAGCTGCCGTAGCATATTGAATTGTCTTATGTAGCGGCGAAGTTAGATTGTCTTTAATAAAATCTTTAATACCGTTTCGCGCAGAATAAGTTTTCTTTGTTCCAGTTTTAAGGTCATAAATATTAAAGGTAATTCCGCTATAAAGATAACAAATATTTTTTATATCATTACAGATTCTATCATAGCTATATTGAATTTTTTCGTCTTTAAAAACTTCTGGGTCAGGTGTGAATTTAACAAGTGTACCATTCGCGTGTTTTGTATCAAATTCATTATAGCTGATTAATTCACCCTTAAAGAACATGGCGCGAGCCATTTTTCCATCGCGACAACTTTCTACTACGAAATCTAGCGAAGATAAGCACACACATTTGGCACCTATGCCATTGAGACCTCCGACATTCTTGTACGCGCCTTCTTCAAACTTGCCGCCGGTATGAGATTTAGAATAGATAGAAACAAGAACATTTTCTCCATTCTCTCTAATGCCAAATGGAACACCGCGGCCATAATCTTGAACTTCAATAGTGTTGTTTTCTTCATCTACTGAAATATCAATTTTATTACCGAAGCCGCAAATAGCTTCATCCGTAGCGTTATTAATAATTTCTTTAAAGGCTTGATAAGCGCCTTCATTATCAGCGCTTCCTAGGTACATTTGGATGCGTTGACGGACGCCATCTTTGAATGATAAGGATTTAATATCATCTATTGTATAATTCATTCTTTCTCCTTTCTAATCGCTACTTTTCCATCTTATAAAATAATTATATCATAATTTTGTAGTTTTTTCAATTTTTCTCTACTTATAAAAGAAGAATACCTACAAGGAGGCTTTTTATGACTAAGGAAGATGTTATTAATTATGTAATGAATACGCCTTATAACTCTAATCCAGCTGTTTTATAGTCAATGTTAGATGAATACAAAGATGAAGGCGGCGGAGGCGGAGATGATACAATTGGTAAAGTAGAAATAATTGAAAATAAATATTCACCAGATAGGAAGTCAGAATATTTATATAAAGCTTGGCAAGAAATTTATGATATGATGGCAGTAGATTATAAAATTCTTTTTGAAAAATATTAGATTGGTCCTTTTCAAAAAGAAGATATTGAATTACATCGAATCTGTCGGGCTTGGGAAGAAGATGGAGTATATTATGTGAAAGTTAGTGGATTTAATACAGATTATTAGTGCGCTAATAATAATGATTATCCCATTAGAAGTTCAGGGTGGTAATAATTATGGATATAATATTTGTAAATGAAGTTAAAGATGAGCACGGTTATCACTTGGATAAAACCTTTCAAGAAATACGAGATTTAATTATAAACAATAAAAAAATTGTTTGTATTAAACCAAGTGAAGAATTAAATGATGTTTCTGGTCTTTTAGATACTATGGTTGTTGAAATAAGCTTTACATATTTGCGTACTGCTCTTTCTTTTGTATATTCTAATAATTCTCCAGATGGTTATATAGATAGTTATCCTTATAGAGATGGGGGCACATGGGATGACGATGAATAAAAAAGATATAATTGATTATTGTAATAGTTAATCAGAATATCTAGCTATATAAGGCTCTAATTAAAGGGGATGAAATAAATGAATAAATCTTTACAAATTGCTCAAGTTGCACGCAGTTTAGTAGGTAAATCTTGCTATGTATGGGGCGCAAAAGGGCAAAACATGAGTGAAAAAAAGAATCTGCGCTCTTGGGTTAGTTCTATGGAAACCTCAGATAGTGGTTATACGAAAGAGCAAAACGTAGAGCGTGTTATGAATTTATATGATAAATTGACTTTAAATGGTATTAATCCAGTTTTAGGTTTTGATTGTTCTGGTTTGGTTTTTTATGTTTATAAAATTTGTGGAATTTTTAAGATAAGGCGTTCCGCAGAAAGTTATTATAATCGTTGTGAAGCGAAAACAAAAGATGAACTTCGCGCAGGTGATTTAGTATTTAGGCATAATGGAACTAAAATAGTTCATGTAGGTATGTATATTGGTGGTGGTCGTGTAATTCACGCTAAAGGTCGCGATTTAGGTATAGTTGAAGAATCTCTTAATGCCTATGCTTGGAATAGATTTGGTAAGCCAAGTGGTGTTTATGATGATAAAGAGCCTTCTCCAGCGCCAATTCCTACGCCCGAGCCTGAACCAGAACTAATCGCAAAACCCTATATACAAACAGATGGCAGCGTTTATGTGCGTAATAAACCTAATAAAAACGGTTCAATTCTTGGAGTTGCGCGAGATGCAAAAATTCCTTTTATTGAAGTAGCCACAACTGGATGGTATAGGATTAATTGGAATGGTAATACAGATGCCTATATTACTAATAATCCTAAATATGTTAATTTAATAAAGTAAGAGGTATATTATGAAAGTCATTTTACTTCCTCGCGGAACCACTCTAAGTTTCGCAGTTAAATTAAAAGATGGAAATCGTAATCCTTATTAGATGAGTGTAGGTGATACACTTATAATGGGAGTTAAACATTATGTAGAGCATAAAAATTATGAATTTAGTAAGGAATTAACTTCTACTGATTATGATGATAATATTAAGGGTTATGTTTTCAAAATTAATCCAGAGGATACACAAGATTTTAGTTTCGATGATTACTATATGGATGTGGGCATTGAACTTTCCACTGGTGATTTTTATCCTGTAATTCCTACACATATTCTACGAATTGAGAAAATGGTGACCAGGAAGCGTGAACCAGAACCTGAGCCAGAGCCCGAACCAGAACCTGAACCACAAGAAGAAATAGTAAATGAACCACCAACTGATGGAGTTGAAGGATAATGATTTAGGGAGAAATTGTTATTTACAATCCTGGATTTGATGATGCGCCTTTAATCCCAATCGATGGTATTAGTGGTTCTATCAACGAGGAGGAAAAAGACGATGCCTCAAGACGAACTTGAAAATTTAGGACAAAATGAAAATAATGGTGAAGGTTCTGTTATCACCACAACTGTAAGCGATGGCGCAACCAAAGAAAAAATTAACATATCTATTAGTAATTTAATTGCTAAAAATACAAATCATAGTTCTATTGTTAGATTTAATTCAAATTATAGGGCAATTTTTGATTTTGATTTAAACAGTGGCGCCAATGATTTAACTTGGGGCGCAGCTGATAAATAGGCTAAGTTTGTGTGGACGGCGCCTAATGGTGAAGAAGAAACCGCAGTTAAAGATATATTATTTGATGAGGATACTGAAGAGTATTACTGTGATATTCCAATTGTTGAGAATGGCGCTGAATGTATGCTTATTGGCGCTATTGGCACTTCTACAGAAAATGGAGAAGAGCGAAATCTTTACACAACTACAAGCGCATTTGTAATGTGCGTGTAGTCTATCCACGAAATCGGTAGTCCAGCACTTGGTCCAACCGACAACGGCGCGAGCACTATTGATATTGATGACACAGAAAATGCTGGTGTTCGTATTACTACTGATGGTTATCTTGTTTTAAATTGTAATCAAACCACACCCGGTTCTGGTGCCCCAGGTGAATCTAGACCATTAATGACCAATGGTGAGGTTTTAACTTATGGTGTCGGTAAAGTTATTCCAAAAGAAATTAATAGTGAGCTTGATAATAATAATAATACATTAATTAATTTTGTTTATGATTTAGCGCCAATGGATGAAGAGCATGGAGAAATAATTCATGGGCCTGGTATTACAGATATAACTCAAAATCCAGATTTTTCTTTGACAATTACCTACGGTGATGGGCAAACTATGGATACGGCGCCGCTTATTGGTGCCACACCGAATATACATATAGGACAAACCACTACTGGTAATGTTGGAACTTCTGCTAATGTTGAATTGGATTAGACTAGTACAGTAAGTGATCCAGTTTTTAATTTTACAATTCCTCGTGGACCTGGTATTAATAGTATAAGTTATAGTTCAGTAACTCATGCTATTACAATTAATTATGCTGATAACCAAAGCGTTACAACAGATTCTGTTATTGGTCCAACACCAAATATTGGTATAGGTGATGTAATAACTGGAGCAGCGGGTTCAAGCGCGGCTGTTTCCCTTCATACTGGCTCTACACCTGAAAATCCTATTTTTGATTTTACAATTCCAAAGGGAGATTAGGGTATTCAAGGTATTCAAGGTATTTAGGGTATTCAAGGTATTCAAGGTATTTAGGGCCCAGTTGGTTCAACCCCTCAAATTTCTATTGGTTCAGTATCTACTGGAGCAGCGGGTTCAAGCGCCTCTGTGGTACTTGATCCATCTTCTACTATTGAATTTCCTGTTTTTAATTTTACAATTCCTAGAGGTAATAAAGGCAGTAAAGGTGATACTGGTGTTGGTATTTCTAGCGCCACGCTCAATAATGATTATACATTAACTTTAACTTATACGGATAATAACAGCACAACAGTAGGTCCAATTCGCGGTGCTACAGGACCCACTGGCGCGACAGGACAAACTGGTGCTACAGGTGCAACACCATAGATTGCAATCGGTACTGTTGCTAGTGGATCAGTACCAGCTGTATCTATTGAAGCTGGTTCAACTGCTGAAAATCCAATATTTGATTTTGTCTTCCCAAAGGGAGATAAAGGTGATACTGGCGCGACTCCTAATTTTTCTATTGGTAGTGTTTCAACATTATAGCCTGGTACTTCAGCTACCGTAACAATTAGTGGTACAGCATCTACACCATTATTTAATTTCGGTATTCCTCGAGGATATGATGGATCAGGAACAACTGTGATTTTCTCTAATAATGCAGGTATACTTGATATTAGTGCTACATAGCAAGAAGGTTGATAAGTATGAAATATTCTAAAAAAATAGTAATTGCGGCGATTTGCGCCATTGTATCCTTCTTTATTGCTGAAACCATTTTATTAATTTTAGGACTGGAGCCCTATCCGGCCGTATTTACAACTTGTTGGTTTACATTTTGGAGTGTAGAGTTGGCTGCGCTCGCAGGCATAAAAATTAGTGAAACTAAAGTAAGTCCATATCTTGATTAGAATTATATGGATGATGATATAGCAGGTTAAATAAAAAGAGTGGTTTATGAAAACCACTCTTTTTTACTATGTTTTTTCCCTTTTACTGTATAATCTCTTCCTGGTTTTAACCAAATTAACAAATCTTTCGCGCGAGTCGCCCCAACATAGCGTAATCTATCTTTATCAATATCGCTATCCCACATTGTATCAACGACTATAACATACTTATTTTCTAAGCCTTTCGCGCTATGTATGGTTAAGATTTTTACAGTATTTTCTTCTAATTTCTCTTCAATACCCGCAACATCTAATTGTGATTGTTTAAAAGTGTCACACGGAATGGGTGGGTCTAGCGATTGAAAATATGTAGCAATATCATCAATTTCTTTATTACTTCTTACAAGAATAAACCAATCTTTATAATCTCCATTCATTTTATGATTATAAATTTTGAAAAATTGAGATACTTTACAACATTCTTCATTTGTTAAATAAGTACCTTTAACAACTTTACCTGCATAGCCTCTTGTAGCTCTAGTTGAATCATAGAACGGACAACCAGGTGGTGCTATAAGCGTTCGCGCAAAATCAAGAATATCACTTGCGTTTCTAAAGTTTTCATAAAACTCGATAACATCAACATCGCGTTGTTTCATTAGGTTAAGACCGAAGTCCATTCCATATGTTCCAACTTTGTTATTCTTTTCTTCTTTAAAAGAATAGATATGTTGTTTTTCATCAAAGAACATCATCCATTCTTCAGGTTTAATGATGTCAAAAATAAACTTTAATTCGAGTTGTGAAAGGTCGTGCGCTTCATCAATTAACATGACTCGAACTGGTTGTATACATTCTGGATGCTTTTCCACCAAATCAAAAAGCTCATCAAATTTTTGATTTTCAAGAACTTCACTAGTAGAAATACAAGCAACTGTAAGTAGATAGTTAGCATAACTATGAAGAGTACAAATTTTTAAATTAGGTATATTACCTACTCTTTGCATCATTGTATCCGCAGCATTATTTGTATATGTAATAGCTACTATCTCATTAGGTTTATATCCATTTTGTAGAAGCCATTTAATACGCGCTGCTAAACACGCAGTTTTACCCGCGCCGGCGCCGCTATGAACAACTACCTTCTTTTTAGTCGTAGTGACTGCTCTCATTTGATTATCTGATAAATTACTCATTATCCGCCTCTATTTTGATTGTATCCATAAATATTACTTTGATAAAAATCAATGTAAAATTTTTCCCTTTCTTTTATTTTATTAACAGGTATATTTTCTTCTAACACTCTAAAACTAAATCTATCCCAGTTATCATACATTGCTCTATGTATTGATGCGGGTATTGTTCCTCCTACTCCAAGTGAAGTTTTAATATGCTCTGTCCATCTATCATGTACATTAACAGTACGACCAATATAAATTTCTTTAGTATCTAAATTTTCAATACAATAAATAGCATTTTTTGGATCTTTAGCACCAAATTGAGTCTTATACATTATATTAAAGGCATTAATTAAATAGCCAGACCAAATTATTTTAGGAACTATCGTTTTATTTGTAAGTGTATTCTAAATTGTTAAAAGATAATCAATATCTGACTAATCTGTTTCTGAAAATATTAAGCAATGAGCGCGTTTTTCGCTTTCAAGCATTTTTCCTTCATTAATTTGTTCATTAATACCTTTAACAGCATTACGAAGGAAATCTAATTGTTGCTAATCTTCTTTTTTCTTTTCATTAACTTCGCACTAAAAAGAATTATAATCAAAATCTAAACTTGCCATTCTATTATGAATTAATTCTTCATAATCAGCTAGCAATTTATCTAATTTAAGTTTCTTTTCCTAAAATTCTTTATCGATTCGCGCGAACTCTTGTTTTTGTCGATTAGAATTAATTTGAGTCATTACAGCGATATCAATCGCTATTAATACTATAACACAAATTATAAGAATAACTGTATTCATTTTTCCTTTCTCTCTTTTCTTAACCTATCATTATGATAGATACTAACCACTAAATATTCATTTTTAAATAAATCGTTAAGTGTTGATAGGGATTCAATATCATAAAAGGGGATACGATATAGCGGTATCCCCTTCGCAATCGCATAAGCATTTTTCTTGCGGTCGCGCTCCTGTGCTTTAAGAAAATCAGTTCTATTTTTATAGAAAACTTTAGTAAATTTTAAATGTTGCTCACCATCTACTTCTATTAACGCATTTTTCTTAGGTAAGTAAAAGTCATAACGATAATGTCCATTTTTTAAATCACTAAAAGTTTTTTCTCTTTCATAGGGTTCATTATTTTGATTTAATATGCTTACAACCCTATCTTCAAAAGAACTCATTCTAATTGCTCCCAAGAACAATCTTTCCAGGTTTTATCTTGTCTAAAACCAATCATCTTGGCATGACGCAGACCAGAAAATTTACCATTTTCATCCCTATCAATTTGCATTGCTGCTAGTTCAATTACTTTACCTCTTACAGCTTCTGGATTAGCCTTGATTTCATCAGTCACTCCACTAATGAAGCCAATCTGTTTTACTTCTTCACCTTTAAGTACAGCGATTTCAAGACTTCCGGCCCAATTGTGAAAGAACGGTTTTGTAACTGGAGTTAAAACTGTATTAGTCAGGCTTTCCTTGTAATACTCACCTTCTAGTCTTTCTCCAGATTTTTCATTATACCAATACTTCCAACTTTCAAGTTGTTTACCACTATAAATTTTTGTAGGAAGTGTATATCTACCAGTAAAGAAAGCGTCGATTGTTTCACGAACTTCTTTCTTGACTTTCAACGTATCCTTTGACGGGCGCTTACCTGGTTGATACGGCGCTTGTAACCTTGTAATAACAATTCCTTCTCCACCGCTTGCGAGAATAGATTGTAGACTATCCCAAAGTTCTTCACCCATTTCATATTGAGCAATTTCTACATAAGGACTATCTTCAGTAATCTCTAATGAATGAAGAAACTCAAGACGAAAATCAAGAGGCTCTTCCATTACAACTTGTCCATCAATAGCAAGTACGTCAAAAATATAATAATGAAGTTTTTCATTAGTCTGGCGCTGTATCGCTTTATCTTTTAGACAACCAAGAATTGTAGTGACATATCTTGATTGTTCCTTATCGGGAAGATAAAGCTCTCCGATTAAAACAGTTCCATTTGGCAGTTCATTAAAATAATCGTGAAGATGAGGAACCCATTCAAGTTTATTAGGATATTCACCGTCTACGCCGGCAGAACGTCCACGTAATGCCATTCTACCTTCTTCATCTTTAATAAACATCCACCAGGAGCCATCACGTTTGCGCGCACCGGCCCATTCGCCACTAAAAATTCTTTCCTTTACGAGATTTTTCTTTTTTTCTACATCCCAATTAGCAGGCGGCGCATAATACTTCATTGCTTCTAAATTATAGAAGTCAATGCCATTTACATACATAGATTTTTTCACGCTTAACAAAACTCCTTATCTTCTTTTCAAAATCACTTTTAGAACCATCATTATGAATGATAATATCATATTTAAAATCATTCACATTTTTATCACTATCATTTGAATAATCTTGATGCTCTAAGTCCATATTGGGACGAGTGATTAATATAGCTCTGGCGCCAGCATCATGGAATTTTTTTATTTCACTAGGTTCTCTACAATCTATAAATACAGTTACTTCATTTTCATTATAACCAATTCCTAGATTTTCAATAGATTTTGCGAAATCTTTTGCCGTCTTTAATGAAATTTGAAAAGGATAATCATTAAATTCAGTTAAGATTTTTTTCATTTCGCTTAATGCTTTTCGCGCCTTTTGTGTTTTTTCTCCATCCCAACCTACTTCTTCAAGTAGATGTTTCATTGGGTCTATTGTAGAAAAACATAAACAGGTTAATCCTATATATTTTTTACAATAATCCATAAAATATGTTTTACCAACCTAAGGATGACCATTACATACATATAATTTCATATATATATTATATATTTTCCTTTCCTTTAGTAAGTATATTATAACATAATTTTAATATATAGTCAAATTTCTTTTTCTTTAGAATTTAACTTTCTTTGGTTCTTTCTTTCATCAAAGAACCTTTCTTTTTCTTTATTCGCCCACGAGCGGTTTTCCCGTTAGGCGTTGATACCACACATCGACTGATTCATGGAAAAAGATGCAATGCCCATAACCAACAAAATTTCCTTTGATTTGGTCATTGATTAAACAGCGCACAAAAGACTTATCAGCTAGACAAGTTTGAATGTCTTCAATTTCCAGGAAACTGCGCGTGAGGTCGTCTATTGGAGAACCACCACGTTCTTTAGAGATTTGATACCAGTTGTAAACAAAACCGAATACTTTTGCTACAAGAGTTGGTTCTATTTTGCCGTTACGCGCCTTAATAAAATTTAATGCATCCATTTGTCCATAGATAAAATCATTAACGCCTTCTACGAAGAAACGCAATGTGTCTTTTCTTGTGATAGAGCTATGTATATCTCTCCATAAGTAAGTGATTTCATCAATACTACCAACTTTTTGAGATGTCAACATAGCCTTCATATTGAAGTTACTATCTTCATTCGTGCGTACGGACGTTAAGAAATTAACCCCATTCTATTGTAAATATGAAACTCTATAAATTTTTCCATGAAGCCAAGTCCCATTAGACTCTGTTTTATAAACATCTAATCCTACACCTTTCTTTTCAGTGTAGAAATTAGAAATAATCATGTCTGCTTTATTTTTATTAATTTCTCTTGTCAATGTTTCTACTGCATTAGGCAAGAATAAATCATCAGCATCTAGAAACATGATGTATTCACATTTTCCAAAAGTTGCTTCTAGTCCTATTTGGCGCGCGAGTGCAGGCCCTCCATTATAGGGGGTATGAAGTAAAGTGATATTTAATGGACTAGCAGCAATTATGTCGCTATAATCTTCACCATCACAATCTTGTACAATAGTGACTAAAAATAAATTTTTTGTCTATGCTTCAAGCGATTTTAGCGCGAGTGGCAAAGTATCTCGCGCCTTGTACGTTGGTATTACTATATTTAACACGTTTATTCTCCTTCTGACATATAACACGGTGCTTTTAATTCTAATTCTAAAACTTTTCTGGCATTAACGGCAAGTTCATCTGCCCGTTCATTACCTTCAATTCCACTATGTCCGCGCACTTTTCTAAAATCAAAACGTGGGTCTTCAAAAAAGAAGATTAGAAGTTTCCAATCAATTTGATTGGCAATTGGAGCTTTTTTAACATTAACCCAACCATTTTCTTGCCATCTATAATACCATTTTTCTTTATAACAATTAATGATGTATGCGCTGTCACTATAAACCACAGCAAAATCATCATCATCCATATATTTTCGAGCGACGCCGCAAGCTTCAATCATAGCAGTAAGTTCGCATTGGTTATTCGTGGTATCTACACAAGCGCCGTTGCCTTCTTCAATTACGATATTCCTTTCGCTATCGTAAATAACCCAGCCCCAGCCGCCTATTGAACCTTCGTAACCATTCTTTGAAGTCGCACCGTCTGTGTAAATCTCAAATCTTCTCATAATTATATTATACCATAATTTCCAGTAAAAATCAAAAATTGATTTTAACAAAATTTTATGGTATAATATAATTGAAAAATAAAATGGAAAATCTACTTTATAGTGAATGATTAAAATGGAGGGATTATATATGGATTTTGATTGGACAAGATTAATTATGTGTGCTGCTTATGTCATTTTAATGATTGTAGTTCCTTGGCTTATTAGCATTTTCCGTGGAAAGACTGAAAATGAGAAGGCGCGCAACCTATTAAAAATCGCAGAAGAATTTGCTCATTATTGTGTTGAAACAATTGAGCAGACTTATGTTAAGCCTTCAAAGGATGCTGGGACTTGGGATGAGGATACCGCAAAGCAAGCATTTGAACAATGTAAAGACCTTATTCTAGCTGGTTTAAGCGAAAATGTAAAGAAGGCTATTGATGCCCTATTTGGCAATTTCGATGCTTGGGCGCAAGCTGTCATTGAAAGTAATGTTCTCAATCTTCATCAATGGGATGATTGAATATCATGACTGAAAATTATGAAGAGCGCCTAGGAAAAGGCGTAAAATTTGAGCGCGTTCGTCGTATTACAGGGTATCTAGTTGGAACACTAGACAGGTGGAATGACGCTAAAAAAGCTGAAGAAAAAGATAGAGTTAAACACGGTTTATCTAAATAATATAAAGAGTATTGATGTTTAAAATTACATCAATACTCTTTTTTTGACTTTTTCAAAATTTTATGCTATAATCTTTATAGAAAGTGAGAGGGTTATGAGAAAAGATAATTTTGAAACTATTATCTCCATTAGTGGGCTGTCTTTTCTAGAACAAAGCTAGTTCTATGAAAAAATTGTTTAGGCTTATTCTTAGATTGTCAAGACTTTATAGGCAGCCGCGCAGAATAAGTTTAATGTGAAAATTATAGACCCAGTTGATGGATAGCATTTTCCTGGTACTGGTACTGGTATTTCTCCTAATGGGAAAGAATGTAATAATTGCGTAAGTATTGATTGTAGAGATTGTAGAACTTATAAGAAAGAAAAGGAGCAAGAAAATGAACAAGGTATCGCAGAGTGATATTAAAAATATGAATGAATTGTATCTAAAGTTGGGTACTTATGCTGCTGTGGCGCGAGAGACTGGTTTTTCTGCTTCTACGGTTAAAAAATATATTGTTCCTCATTATGTGAGTGATGAAGAGACTAAACAGAATAGAAAAGTATTTAATTTGGAATCAATTCCAAATGAAGTTGACCCTAAACCGTTCTGTATTGATAATTGGGGAGACTTATGCGAACTTACTTATGAGGAAAAAATGGAAATGATTAATTTATGGGGAGAAATGACAATATGAAATATGTAAGATTTGTTGATAGTCCTATTGAAAAATTTAAGAAAATTTTACAGTTTGATTTTAATGTTCTTCCTCTTAAATCTACAAAAGGCAGTTTTGCTGTACTTGGCGCGAGACTTATGGGTTTATCTTGGCCCGATTATCTTCGTATGTGTCGTGATGTATTTGGCGCGGAAATCATTGGAAAACATTCAATGTATCCTGTAATTTATTTTACAGAAGATAAATTAACTCACGAATTTGAATCGTTGCTTAATGTACGAATTGAAACGATGTTAAAAAATCGTGAGATGCCAGATTTGCTTGAAAAAGTAGAAGAACTGCGAAAACAAAAAGCTGAAAGAAATTATGAGAAAAAGGAAAACTCCTAACGGGGTTTTCTTTATTTTTTAAACTTTTATTTCACTTATAAATGAACTTTAGGCTGAAGGAGGGAACTATGTAGAAGTTTCAAATTAACCTAGGTAAAACGCTTCCCGCCTTTCGCGGTGAATGGGATAAAGATACACAATATGATTATAATGATATCGTAACCCGATATGAAAGTTCTTATGTGTATAAAGTTAAAGGTGCAACTGCTAATAAAGATCCTTATAAAACCCCTACTGATGAGCATGGAGAATTATATTGGGGTTTATTAGCCGGTCGGGGTGTTAAAGGCGCCAAATGGTATGTAGGAACTGGTAAAATAGACCCGATAAATTTATAGGGTAGAACAGAGTAGGACGAAGTTTCTTACTATACTATAGATGATATAGATCAAGCTACCGGAGCGGAAATTAGTGATATTGCACTAATAGGTGATTATTATCTAGCAGTTAGTACAGGAACCATTTATATGTGTGTATATCCTGGCGGCGCGGATAAAGAAGGAAATATCGGTAATGAAGCAGCTATTTGGCGCTATGCTACTGATTTTTCTTGGATGGAAATGTATAAGTATTTCTTTATTAATACTGAAGATATATAGGCTTATATTGATCCAGATACTGAACAATCTTATTTAGGTATTAAAAGATATTATGTTTATGAAGATAACTCTCAATCTGGCAATGAATTGATAATGATTGATTTAACTGACCAACAAGAAGATAATCGAATTAATATAGATTCTTCAAGATTTAATTGTTATCTTTATGGACAAGTTGGAATACCAGAAGAACCAGGACAAATTCCTCCAATAGAACCAATCGCTTCCGCAGGTAATATTTCTTGGAATAATATAAGAGAAATAATTTTTGAAGAAAAAGAAATGCGTGTCATTCAAGATTCATATTTACAAGATATATGGATTTTAGTTGAACAATTTTCTATCTCGCAGACAACTAGTAGTTTTACTTTTGACACTATGAGGGTTGCGGCGGTTACTAAAAATTGGAATGAAGACGCTACCGTTACAACTAGTACTGTTAGTGAAGAAGGAATAAAACATCCTTTAATGACTTTTGGAATACCGCGTGGTCGACCTTTTATTATAAAGAAAATTTATGATACGGCGCCTACTACCAATGAAGATTCAGATTGGATTTTTGAAAAATACGATATAGTTCTTGGTAAAACTACTGTAATTAAAGATTAGCAAGAAATTACAGCTTATTATTTATTTTATAACAATGGTGAAGGTGTAGGTTATGAACCAGTTTGGATCAATATGGGAATTTTCAATTATGCAGCGCAAACTAAGTATGAAAATATAACTGTATATAGTAATGGTTGGGTTGCTGATATTGATGCTAATTTTCCATATAGTTATACGATAGGTACGGAAGAATTACCAAATCTTCAAGAGGATATGGTTCCACAGGTAGTATTTGATGCCGAAACAGCAATAAAACAACGTATTAGTCCTGTTGCTACCATTCTTAAAGATGATAATAATTAGGTGGTTTTAAAAATATATGCGGCAAAGGTTCCTTCTACTGATATTACGATACAAACCATAATTTGTACTTTACCGCCTAGTGTAGAAATAATTAATGAAAATGTAGGTGATTAATTATGGGAGTTAAAGGTAATTTAATAGGGCATACTGGTTATGTTGAAGGCGATACTGCTGTTTATATTAAAGCAGAACATGGTGATGTTGGTTAGTATTATTAGCCAGTTTATTTAAGAAAACAACCTGCCTCTGGTGGAGTTGACCCCAAAAAAGGTGAGATTACTGCTTGTAATTATAATGATGTTTATTATAATGTACCAATCGGTCCTTTTTATAGCCAAACTATTCCAGAGCTTGAAAGATATCCTTATATTTATGATTATATTGATAGTAGAATAACTGATAAAACTTATGCTCAATGTGTATTAAGTGAAAGTGATGCTAATTCTGGAAAAATTTCTCCGATTGTAAAAACTTTTAATAGAACTTTAAGGTTATATGCTAATCAACCTTTAGACTACATAGTTTTACAAACTTTAGCATTATTTAATTTACATAAGCCAGTTGATAAGGGTATTGATCCAATTTGGAGCGCTGATGATATTGTATGGGGAGACGGTAATAACTATACTTATCCTCGTGTATATGATGGCGAACCATCAGATATAATTGCTACTGTTGAAGTTGATGGAGAATCAACTGAATTAATAATTTAGGGTGGCACAGAAAGCGCAGTCGGTGTACATACTGCTATTGCGGTTGGTTATGCTGATCCTTATGCTGATAATACTTGGGGTCGCTTCGTTGAAAATTGTACTTATTAGTATGAAATTACAGCGGCAGCGCAATCTCAACCTTAAGGAGAATGAAAAATGAGAGATGCTGTAAGTTTAAGTTTTTATGGAATAAATGGAGGCGGCGGTGGTGGAGATGTGCCGCCACCAGGTAGTATTGTTATTCCACCTGAAGATTAGGGAAAATTAATTATATCATATGATGCTTATGAAATAACAGGAAATAATAATGCTCCTTCTGAAATAACAGTTTATTATGCGGAAAATGATATAATTCCGCCTAGCGCTTTTAGGTCTATAATAAATTAGAATACAGTTTATTGTTACATTAAAGTTTGTAATTTACCAGATACGATAAAAGAAATTAGTGATTTTGCTTTTTATAGCGATTAGAGGTTAAATCTTGTACTTCCAAGCGATTTAGAAGTTATAGGAGAACAAGCTTTTAGATATTGTGCTAATTTAGATATAGATACAATTCCTGTAAAAGTTAAAACTATAGGGGCTCGCGCCTTTGCGAATTGTACAAAAATTTCTACTCTTACTTTCTTAGGAAAGCCTGAATCAATTGAATCAAATGCATTTAGTAGTGATACTAATTTAACATTGATTTAGGTGCCTTGGGATGTAAATGAAGTGGATAATGCACCTTGGGGCGCTTCAAATGCAACAATAGTATATAATTATCAAGGAGAATAAATATGAAAATTATACCTTTATATGTTTATAAACACGATGAAGAAATCATTTATTCTCCTAATCAACTCCCTGGTTTAGAAAAATTACGTGATGCCTATCGTCTTATAGCCGATGAAGGTTTTTTAGTAACTGACGGGAAAAATGTTGCAGAATGTTTAGACGTGGACGACGTAAGTACAAAGGGTGAGATTAAAGTAGAGGAGGAATAATAATGGCTTCTGGCTTTACTAACTCTACTTATAGAATAGATGATAGAGAATTTCTAGAAATTAAATATGATGGTTTACAATAGGGATTAGCAGGTTATTGGCAACGAGGAGAAGTTACTATACCGGTATTACCAGATGATGATAGCGCGAAACTAACATATAGCGGTTAGCTTTATTCTAAAACATTTATCACTGTAACTGGTAACGACTATGCTGAAACTCGTTTATGTCTTGATGAAGAAGCTGATCGTATAGAACCTGGTGATTTAGTTTGTGAAAAAGGTGATGATTTAATTGGACTTTGTCACGAACATTTGAATACAACTGCAATGGTTGTTTCTGACACTTACGGTTTTTGTGCAGGTGAACGTGGTCGGCGCCACATTCCTATAGCAGTTTGTGGAAGGGTTCTTGTTAAACCTAAATATTCTAGAGATTAGTATAGAATTGGCGATCCAGTTTGCGCCGATGACGGTGGAGTTGTTGTAATGGATAGGCATTTAATTGCGCTTTATCCTGATGCGTTAATCGGTACCGTAGTTTCAATTCCTAAATACGAAACGTGGAATGGAGTTTCTGTAAATGGTAGAATTTGGATTAAAGTAAGGTGATAATATGCGAAGACAAAATGAAGATATAAATGGTTTTCCAATTATTACGCCGACGCCTAATCCTATTGTACAAGATGCACAAATTATTCCAGGAAGGCCTTTACCGGATGCAGATATTATTCCAGTAAAGCCTTTACCTTTATAGACTAGTTCAATTGATAAAATTACAATTAATGGTGAACCATTACCTGTAGAAAATAAAGTAGTTGAGTTGCCAATAGCTACGACAGAACAATACGGTGTAACGCAACTTTCCAATGAAATTGAACAAGATTCTACAAAGGCGGCAACGCCCGAAGGACTTTATACTTTATAGCTGATATTAAATTAGAAAATTAGTGAACTCGAACAAGAGATGCCTAAAATTTATTATCATACTAAAGAGTATTGGGACTAGCATTTAACTTTGATTAGTGAAGAAAATGCTATTTATGTTTATACCAACTATTAGACTTATGACGGTAAAAATGTAGCGGGTATAAAAGTAGGCGATGGCCTTGCTTATTTAATTGATCTTCCGTTTACGGATGAGATACTGATGGACCATATCAACAATTTTGAAATTCATATAACTTAGGCTGAAAGAGAATTTTGGAATAATAAAGTTAGAAGTTATATGAGTGATGTTGATAATGAAGAATTAATATTTACAATTCATTAAGGAGATAAAGATATATGGCAAATCCGGAAATTTCTAAAATAACTTTGCCTTCTGGAACTACTTATGATATAAAAGATAGTGTAGCAAGGCAGGATATTGCTGATATTAAAACTGAGATAACAGGCGCAATGCATTATGTCGGTATTACAACTACTGCGATTACCGATGGTTCTACAACCGCAACGCTTATGATTGATGGAGAATCAAAAACATTCACAACAGCTGATGCGGGCGCCGTTGTCATTTATGATGAGAAAGAATTTGTATGGAATGGTAGTAAGTGGCAAGAGTTTGGTTCCACCGGTAGTTTAAAGGCTTTAGCATTTAAAGATAACGTAAGTGCTACTTATAAACCTAAAGGTAATAATAGTCAACCAACTTTTACAGGAACTTAGGCAACCATTACGATTAGTAATACTGCAAGTGGTACAGTTAGTTAGCCCACATTTACTGGTACACAAGGTGATGTAAGTGTTAGTGGGACACCAAATGGTAGCGTGTCTGTTTCTGTGGATACTAGCGGTACTAAAAATTATACGCCTGCTGGCTCGGTCAGTCAACCCACTTTTACCGGTACTGAAGGTGAAATTAGTGCTTCCGGTACACCGGCCGGTACAATCACTGTTACTACTTCCACTAGCGCTTCTACTAAGAATTATACACCAGCTGGTTCTGTTTCATAGCCAACATTTACTGGTACTGAAGGAGAAGTTAGTACAAGTGGTACACCTGGCGGTTCAGTTGCTATTTCTGTATCTAGTTCTGGCACAAAAAATTATACGCCTGCTGGTACAGTTAGTTAGCCTACCTTTACAGGAACTGCGGGCGATATAAGCGCGACTGGTACTCCTAGTGGTACAATTACGGTTTCTACTGGTTCGACTGGCACAAAGAATTATACGCCAGCTGGTTCCGTTTCATAGCCAACATTTACCGGAACTCAGGGTAATATAAGTACAAGTGGTACGCCATAGGGTACTGTTACAGTTACAAC
>JAEEGL015185694.1_pt1 | contig 27264 bp, 17 predicted proteins | sample 9134231 | NCBI WGS metagenome assembly JAEEGL01 (sample SAMN16246548, study PRJNA631951) | gut metagenome | biome: gut microbiome; feature: rumen; material: fiber-attached | host: Bos | place: Iran: Karaj | collected 2018-10
CGGTCACTTTTCAAGTGACCCACAGTTCGCAATATCAAATCCGCTTCATCTCTCGCGCATGGCGCTTCGACTTGCGCATTTGATTTGCTCACTGGGCTCTACATTCGCGCCATTCACCGGATGGCGCTCATTCCGGCCCCCCGCCAACGTCGTGTTGTCGGGGAATGCTTTAGCTTATCACGACGGCCTGCGACCGTAATGCTTAGGTTCTGCGCAGATACACATATCACGTATAAAGTCAAGCTTAGGGCTGAATAGTTACAATCCTTTGGTATGCATTCCCAAAACACTTGTGTTTTTTTTCATACCTATTTAATCTATAGCGCTTTAAATTCGCGATGTTCATCGTCGCTTTTTTTTGACGTTTAGCTGGAGAAGCGCACCATGCTTCAAAAAATGAGAGAACAAAAGGATTCGTTGCTCATCACGATCCTTTTCGGCATCATAATTGTTGTTTTCGTATTTATGTTTGGATTGCCCGGTGTTGACTCGTGTCAATCCAAGAATCAAGGCAATTTCGGTCATTACGCCTCGCACAACATTACGTCCGAGCTGACCCGCAGCATGATTTATCGTTACCACGACGATAACGTCTTTAGTTCTGTGGATTATCCCGCCGTCGCGCGTCAGACCACATACGGCATTGCCGTGGTTTATATGCTCGCCGATGAAGCTCGCAAGGCAGGATTACGCGTTAGTGACGAAGAATTAAAGGATTATCTGACCGATTGGGAATCGGGCAACAGCGATGTGCGTGAACTCGGCTTCACACAGCACAACAAATTCAATAACCGCAACTACGAAAACGCCCTCAGTCGAATCGTGATTTCTTCGCACGATTATGAAATCTACAAGCGCGAAGAACTGCTCGCCAAACGCTATATGGCCATGCTCGCTGCATCCATCAACGTTTCGGATGAAACACTGTGGCAGGATTACAAACGACAGTCCGCAGAAGCCAATCTCGAGATCATCAAACTCACTCCGAAAGCCATCAATGCAACGCTTGCGCCCATTACTGCCGACGAAATTCTTGCTTTCGTCTCGAGCAATGCTGACGATATCAAAGCGTATTACGATTCGCATATGAGCGAGTTTACGACACCGGCACAGGCCGAATTAAAACAGATTCGCATCCAGAAGAATCCGGCGATGCTGACAAATCCTGGTGCCAAAACAGCCAAAAACTATCAGCCTTCCGAACGTTTTTCGGTTGCTCGCACGCAAATCCTGGACAATGATAAGGTAGATTTCGATCAGGCTTATATCGATTTTGACGAATCTATCAGCAAAGACAACAAGGGTCTCTACACGCTGCGACCGCTGTCGTCCTATTCCTTCGCACTGCAAAATGCCATCAAGGGAAAAGCCATCAATGAGATCGTCACTGCCGAAGAATCGGATGCATTTGTCTTCGCTAAAATCATCAACAAAACCGAACAGGTCGTGACACCGCTTGACGAAGCCCAGTTTGGTATCGCTGCAAAACTCGTCGAAGAAAACCGCGTCAAAGCCAAAACAGACGAAGTCACAGCCAATATCATCGCTTTGGTAAAAAGCGGAAAATCCATGCAGGAAGCGCTTGACACCGCATTATATGCAAACGTGCTCGATGCTGAACCCGTTGCCGAAACCGCTGAAACCGCTGAACCATCCGACGCAAGTGATGAACCATCCAGCGATGCGGAAAATGATGCGAACGATGCCGTTGCCAACGCAGATGAAACACCGGCAGCGCCTGCCGTTCCCGTCGTACTGCCAGAAGATCGCATAAAGGCCAGACAACTCGATGCCGTTGATATCCACGGATCATCTATTCTCAGCGTCGGCACAAACGAGGATCTCGTCCGCGACATTCGAAACGCCGCCAACAGTACTTTGCTTGAAACCCCCTATCTGGTTGGATCCGACACAGTGATTGCACGCGTGATTTCACACATCGAACCCAGCCGCGATCAATTCGAGCTGGATAAAGAAAAACGCCGTGAAGCAGCCATTCAGGAAAAAACCGTGCAACTGATCGGCGATCCAAGAAATGTCGTTCGTCTAACCGGCCCATACGGCTTGTGGATACAGCAAAAAATCGATCAGGCCATTCAAAGCAAACGTTTCTCACTTGAGGAAAAATACTTCGCCGATGAAGCGAAAAGACGCGCCCAAAAAGCGCAGGAAAATTAGCAAAAATCATCACGGTTGCAGCGATGTGGCTACGCTCCCATCGCGCCTCGCTATTGGCCGATACGGCCAATACGCTCGCCAAACGCGGCTATCCCTGCGGGATACGCCGCGTTTTTTATCTTTGGACTACGCTTTGGGATGCGATATGATAGGCACCGATTTGATACCGTCTTTGGGAGGCGCAGGCTTATGAAAATCTTTTGCACAGCTTTGATTTCGATTTGGTTCGGATTTGGTAGTTTGGCAATGGCGCAACAAACGCCGCAGGAAGCACTGGATCATGGCGATATCGCCGAAGCGACCAATATTCTGCAAACCATGAGCGCATCCGAAGATGCTGAACAATCCATTGCAGGACTAGCCGGACAGGCACAAATCGCCATGCACAACGGTAATTACGCGCAGGCAAATGCGCTGCTCGACCAGGCGCAGGAAAAACTCTCCGATCGACACCTGGCCAAAAGCGGTTATCACGTCGTCATTCCTTATCTCAAAGCCGAACTGGCTCAGGCAAAAGAGGATATGGAAACGGCAAGAAACGAGATCAAAAAAGCCAGAAATAATCTCGATCTCGACCTGCATATTTCGGAAGTATGGCGTGGCGCCGTTGAATATAAAACCAGTCTGCTGTGTGACGACGACAACACATTGGCGCGCCGTTCTGCCGAAGCAGCCATCCTCGCCTATCGCAGCCAAAAAATGCATGTTGAAGTTGCACTTGCCGAGATACAGCTGGCAGAGTTGGAATGGGCCCGCGATAAGCAACGACGTACATTTGTCGGTTATGACAATGCGCTTCGTGCCTATCGGAGTGATGGCAATTCGCAGGACAAAATTGCCGAACTCCAGCTTTTAATTGCCGAAAAACACATCAAAATCGAAGATTTCAAATCGGCTGCAGCACGCCTCGAAATGGCAGAACAAGACATCGAGCTGGCCGGAAATCCACCGGAACTGCTGGCAAAATTAAAAGAACTCAAGCAGGCACTGCCGGAGTAATAAAGATGCAACTTAGCGCGCAATCGATTGAATTGCGCTATGGCAGCCATATCGTACTCGAATCGTTCAGCCATACCTTTCGAAGCGGCGGATGGACACATATCATCGGCCCAAATGGTGCCGGCAAATCGACATTGCTCAAGGCTTTGTGCGGTCTTCAGCCAACTGCTGGCGGTCAGATACGGATCGATCAACGACGCATCGATCAGATTTCACCAGCGGAACGTGCCCATTTTTTATCTTATGTGCCTCAGCAAATCGAATCACTGCCACCGATAACTGCAACGGCTTTGGTTTCGCACGGCCTGTATGCAGCCGATTTGCCCCAAAAACAAACCGAAGCACGCGCACAGCAGGTGATGCACGATCTAAAAATCGCGCATCTCGACAATCGGCGCATCACCGAGCTTTCGGGGGGTGAACTGCAACTCTGTTTGATCGCCGCAGCCATCGCACAAGACACGCCGATTCTGCTGCTCGACGAACCGAGCAAAGGTCTTGATATCCGGTATCAGCTTCAACTGGTACAGATTCTGAACAGTTTGCGACGACAAGGCCGCACCATTATTTCAGTCACACACGATTTATCGGCCGCTAAAAAATATGCGGATCAAACGATATTACTGGCCAATCACCGATGCATTTTTCAGGCGGATGGTTTTCCTTCATCGCAGCAACTCGGCCAGGCTTATGAGGTATCCGAATTCGATCCGCCACAAATGCCTGTAATAACGATAAGCGAGGGACGAACAAACAGCAACGGGCAAAAAGCGACGGGCGGTGCGCAAGGTGTCTTGGAACGATCGCCAGATCAGGTAAAATATATTAGATGGTTATTGGTTTCTATCATCATCGCGTTGATTTGCCTGATTATTTGCCCATTTATCGGTGCAACTGCAGCCTCACCCGAGAGCGATATCTTTTGGATGCTGCGTATACCTCGCGTGATATGGGGCGCTGCGGCTGGTGCTGTGCTTGCGGTCGTCGGTGCATCATTTCAGGCTTTATTTCAAAACCCATTGGCAACGCCTTATACCCTGGGGGTTGCCAGCGGTGCATCGCTGGGCGCAATGGCCGCGATTCAATTGGGGATTGCCGGGATCACAGGCTTGTCGATATCTGCATGTGGCGGCGGGATTTTAACCATGTTTGCGGTTATCGCCATTGCTTCGCGATATGGACTTCGGCATCCATTTTATTGTCTGATGGCTGGCGTTGCTGCTGCGATGTTCTGCAGTGCCATCGGCATGATGATTCAGTCGTTTGCAACCCCGCTCACTGCGCAACAAATGATGCGCTGGCAACTGGGTGGATTCGAAATCGTTGGCTACGACTCGATGTTTTGTCTGATTCCCATCGCCATCGGCATCGTCGGCTTGTTGCTGCTGGCGCACCCTTTGAATCTGATCAGCGTCGATAATGATCTGGCCATCACTCAGGGTGTGCAGGTACGCCGCACAAGATTTCTGGCCATGCTGGCAGCAGGCATCATCACTTCTATCGTCGTTTCGATATGTGGCCCGATTGGATTTGTTGGTCTGATCATTCCAAACGGCATGCGCCATTTGGTTGGCGCGGATTTGCGCAGGCTTTTGCCCGTTTCCGCTTTATTCGGCACATCATTTCTCGTGATTGCAGACACAATTTCCCGCATTCTCGAACGAATGGCGTGGATTCCAGTCGGCGTGGTGATCGCAATCGTTGGTGTGCCGTGTTTTATCTACATTTTGTTCGGATGCCGAAAGAGATAAATAGGCTTAGGGCTTAGGGCTTAGGGCTTATAGTGGAAAACTGGAGTACTTTTGGTTCTGGACCACCACGCCCCAAAGGGGCGTCACAACCAGAGCCCCGCAGGGGCGACATATTTTAACCGTGAGTGAAACCCATGGACAGGCTAACTAACGGTTAATCATTGATAAGATCAACACAAGCGCCGTACAACGATAAAAAAAATCGGCGCGTATGGCGGCTTTGCCGTCCATAGCGCCGATGACGGGGCGTATGCGCGAAGCGCATAGCCCGGCAAATACACACACTGTCTTAACAATTGGATGAATCTTCGGCTTTATCTGCAGCATCTTCGGCTTTATTTGCTGCATCTTCAGCTTTATCTGCTGAATCTGCGGCTTTATCTGCAGCAGTTTCAGCTTTATCTGCAGCAGCTTCGGCTTTGGCCACAGCAGTTTCAATTCTATCCGCAGCCGGTTCGGCATTCTCCGCTCCTAACGCGGCATAGTTCAGTTGATATTTCTTTGTGTATTGCAGCACATTTTGTTTACGCCATGGCCCAAACAGCGACATGCAAAGGAGAATCAGGCCAAGTACGAGGAAAGGAATGCTCAGGATCTGGCCTTCGCGCAAACCGCCGATGCGATCTTCGACCTGATATTCCTTGAAATATTCGACGAAGAAACGCATGCCGAAATAGAGCACGAGAATGAGTGAAGTCATCAGGCCAAGCGGACGGGGTTTGTTGCGCTTTTTGTAGTAAAAATAGACGCCAAACATCACGATCATCGCGATAACGCCCATGGCAACTTCGAAAAGCTGGGAGGGATAGCGCGGGGTTGGCGGCAAGTGCTGCATATAGTCGTAACGCGTAAAGATGAAGGCCAGCGGATTATCGGCACTGCAAGGCGCACCAACGATTTCGGAGTTAAAGAAATTGCCGAGGCGTACGCAAATCATGGCGAATGGAATGGTCATGGCCATGCGGTCGAGCGTGACGCGGGCAGGCGTTTTGCGCCAAAGATAATCGTAGCAAAGGCAAGTGAGCATAATACCAATTGCCGCGCCGTGGCTAGCCAGACCACCTTTCCAGAATTTGAGGATTTCTACAGGGTTGGCAAGGTAGTAGTCGGGATCGTAAAACAGGCAATGCACCAGACGCGTGCCAACGATGATGGCGATCATCAAAGCATAGGTCAGGTTGGTGGCTTTTTCGGGATCTTCGTTTTCGTCACGATATCGCCAGCGCAGCGTGACATAGCCAACGGCCAGCGCAAGTGCGAACAAGATGCCGTAATATCTGAGCGAAATGGGGCCCAGATGAATCATCACGGGATCCCAATCCCATGTGACAAGTCCTAAAGATGAGAAGAAATCAATCATTTTAATCGTCTCCGTGTTGAATTATATCAGCTGTGCTTTAGCTTTGCAGAGCTTAGGCGGCGAAATTTAGCGCAGACATAGATAAAGTGCAAGGTATAGTAAGGATAGCCATGTCCGACAGAAAGCATGAGAAATTATTCAGGGATCCGATACACAACGTGATTCAGTTCAATATGAATGATGACGTCGATCGGATGTTGTTTTCGCTGATAGATACTGAAGTTGTTCAGAGACTGCGGCGTGTATGTCAGCTGGGGCTGGCGGGTTTTGTTTATCACGGTGCAGAGCATTCGCGATTTGGTCATTCGATTGGGACGCAGCATGTGGCCAGGCGAATTTTTGACAGTGCCTGTCCCAATGGGGATCCGTTTGAACGCGCAGTGACGCGGGCTGCGGGATTGCTGCACGATGTCGGCCATGCCGCATTCAGCCATGCGTTTGAATCGGGTATTTCAAAGCTGTGTACCTTTAACCACGAGGCAATGACGTGTGCGCATATCCTGGATGAAAATGGCGAAATCTACCAAATTCTGCACGACTTTGATCCGCGCATGCCTGAACAGGTGATTGCCTGTATCTCGCAGGAAACGCAAGCGTGGTATCATCCGATAATTTCCAGCCAGCTGGATGCCGATCGCATGGATTACATTCTGCGCGACGGCTATATGACAGGCATTCGCAATTATCTGTACGATATCGATCGCATCCTGGAAATGCTCGATCACGATGATGAAGGCATTATCGTTGGTTATCGTGCGATTCATGCCGTCGAAACGTATCTGATAAGCCGCTATCACATGTATCAGCAGGTGTATCACCACAAAACCGTGCGCGGTGCCGAAAAGATGCTGGAATCGATATTTGCGCGCGTTTCGGAACTGGCATCAAATGGCGATGAATCGGTATTTGATGTCGGTCGGATGGGCGATTTGCTGAGAGATGTCGTGAACCATCGGCGTGTGGATGCGAAGAAATGCCGTATGGTACACGACGCTCATGCGTGGACAGCCATCGACAGCTGGCAGAATTCGAGCGATCCGATATTATCCGATCTTTCGCGCAGCCTGTTGCATCGAAAATTCTTTAAAACCGTTGAAATTCCTGATGAATTTCGCAGTATCGTCCGCGATAACTGGCAAAATTTGCGCGATGTCGTGGAGGCGGCTGGGTATCATCCGGATTATTATTTGTCGCTGGATACGACAGTCAATCGTGCGTTTGCGCCATATTCGCCGGAATCTGCGCCCTTGCTGCCGTTTTTCGAAAATTCAAAGTCGAGTGGCCATGTGAATGCCGATATCCGCATCGAACAGGCAACCGGAGAAATCGTGTCGATTATGGAAGCCAGCCCGATCGTCAAAATGCTCACAAAAATCCATTCACAAGTGGCGAGGCTGTGTTTTTGTGCCGAAGTTCGGGAACCAGTGATCCGAAAATTGAGGGAAATACATGTGCCGATCAGCAATTAGTATGACTTTGTTTAACGATCGTGGATATGAAAGAGGGAGGTGAATCGTATCCTCTGACAATAACTGTTCAGCCCCTATTCTCTATTCGACGGCTTGCGCCGTAAACACAATTTGTTGTGCGGCTACGCGCCGCAGGCGGGTAGGGGACGTGCCACCGCGCACGCCCCCTACCGACCCCCGCGCGTCTGGGGGCGCTGCCCCCCGTCCCCCGGTTTTGTTTCTACATATGCTTGAGTGCGACGCTAAAACGCCTTCCATGGCGTTGTACCGCCGCCCCGCCAACGTCGTGTTGTCGGGGAAATGCTTTAGCTTATCACGACGGCCTACGGCCGTAATGCTTAGGTTCTGCATAGATACACATATCACATAGTCAAGCTTAGGGCCGAATCGTAACTCCCGACATTCCCCAAAATGCGGTTAGGTTTTGAAATCGTCGCATTTTGTGCTATAGACGCCGTTAATTTCGGGGGTATTTTTATTGGTATGTTGATGAATTGCAGATAATCAGATGCTGACGACGCTTGTTATCAAAAACTTTGCGATCATATCGGAGCTTGAACTGAGCTTTGATGCGGGTATGTCTGTGCTTACAGGCGAGACAGGTGCCGGCAAATCGATTATCGTGAGTGCTTTGGGGCTTTTGCTTGGCGGACGAGCATCTACAGATATCATAAGAACGGGCGCAGACGAAGCGGTTGTCGAAGGCCTTTTTACAGTCGATCGCAGCCATGCACCGACAATGGCGATGTTGCAGGCGATTGGCATCGATTTGGATGACGATGAATTCGTCGTTCGCCGCATCGTACCTCGCAAAGGCCGTGGCCGAATCTATATCGGCGGAACACTGCAAACAATTACGACGCTTCGCGATTTGATGCGGACGGTGATCGATATCTCGGGACAGCACGAGCATGTGAGTTTGCTGGATGCTTCGAAGCATTTGTCGATGATCGACCGATTTGCGGGGCTGGAAAACGAAGTCGAAGCTTTTGGCCAGCGGTATGACAAATGTCACAGCATTCGCAAAGAACGCGATATGCTGATTGAATCGCTGAGCGAACGCAGTAAACGTCTGGATTTTTTGACCTATCAAATCGATGAGCTGAATACGGCAAATATTCAGCCGGGTGAATCGGAGCAAATCGATACCGAACTGAGGCGGTTATCGAATGCCGAAAACCTTCAAAATGCACTGGATGCGGCAGTATCTGATCTCTATGACGATGAAAATGCGGTGGTTTCGAGACTTGGCGTACATGTCACAGCTTTGAAACGCGCAGCCATCGGCGATGAAAATGTTGCAGCTATTGCTGATTCGCTGCAGCAGGCGATGAATGCGATTGAAGACTGTGTCCATGAACTGAGGCACACACAAGTCGAGGAAGCATCGCAAAAACGCATCGAAACGCTTCAGAACAGGCTATCGGTGATCGATAAGCTGGAGCGCAAATACAGAATACCAGCCGATGAGCTCAAGTCGTACCAAAAATCGCTCGAAAAAGAGCGCGATGCGCTCGTTCTTTCGGACGAACGCATCCATGATCTGGACAAGCAGATTGCACAGGAAACCGAGTGGTTATCGGCACATGCCCGGGATCTGACCAATCGGCGAAAAGCAGCAGCTGCAGCGCTGTCCAAACAGGCCACAGAAGGGCTGCATCTGTTGGCCATGGAAAATGCATCTATTGATGTTTCGATGAAATCTGCTACGAATCCCGATGGCATAAAGTCGACTGGGGCAGATGAAGTCGAATTTCTGCTGTGCCCAAATCCCGGGGAAACGGCCAGACCACTGGCAAAGATTGCATCCGGTGGTGAGCTTTCGCGGGTTTTGTTATCGCTCAAACGTGCAATAGTCGAAAAAGATGATGTTGCATGTTATGTTTTTGACGAAGTCGATACCGGTATCGGCGGACAAACAGCGACGCATGTCGCTGAAATGCTGCGGGAAGTCAGCCGGTGTCACCAGGTTTTATGCATCACGCATTTGGCGAGCATAGCCAGCTATGCGGATGCGCATTTTCATGTTTCGAAATCGGTTGTGAATGATCGGACACAGAGTCGCATTGAGCTGTTGAACGAATCGGAGCGCGTAGAAGAAATCGCGCGCATGTTGGGGGGGGCTTCGATAACGGCCAAAACCATGGCTCACGCTGCCGAGATGTTATCTCAGGCCCGCGAATCGTCTGAAACACGGCAGGATTAGCGCGCAGATTTATGCATAGGCTATCCGCCGCCAATTGAGAATTCCCAATATGTCACATAAAAATATAGTCCTCGACCTGCCAGTGATGGGACGGCAAAAACGTCCCGTATGGCCCTGGTTGCTGGGCGGAATCGCCTTGATTGCTGCCATAATCGGCATCTATGCATTTTCGGGCGACGATTCAGATAAATTGATGCTGCTGCCGGAACCCATCGACAACGATGCACTCGGTATGCAGGAATGGGCTGAAATGTCGGAACTTACCCGGCAATCCCTCGAAACTGACGATGCCCAGGACGAAAATGTGCCTCAGGATGAGGACAATAAAGATCCCTTCTTGATTCGTGGTAAAATCCATAGAAATCAAACGCTCTTTGTTGCTCTGAAAAACCATGGCCTCGATCCCGGCGACATACAGCAAGTCATCGCTTCGATGGAAAATGTCGTCGATTTTAAAAAGACAAAACCTGGCGATAAATACGAAATTCACATCGATGTCGATAAACGCATCCTGAAATTCGTTTATGAGATATCACCAGAAGATATCAGCATTTCCGAACGCCAGGGCAATGGCTATGTCGCACAAAAACGCGATGTGCATAAAAAAGTTGAACGCATACTCGTAAAAGGTGAAGTCTCTTCGTCTCTTTATCAGACTTTTATTGATTATGGCGAAAGAGGTGAATTAGCTTCGCACTTTATGCAGCTATTTAAGTATGATATCGACTTTAGTTCGGACTCACAAAGAGGCGATAGTTTCAGCATGCTCGTCGATAAAGTCACGCTGAATGGCGAATTTTATCGCTATGGCCGGGTATGGGCTGCAACTTACGATTCGTATGCACGCGACAAACGCCTGGAAGCCTATTACTACGATTCAAATGAACCTGATTTTGCCGGTTATTACGATGGCGAAGGACGTGCTTTAAAACGTTCATTTTTAAAAACGCCATTGGTAGGCTGCCGTGTCACGAGTCCATTCAATCTAAAGCGCATGCACCCGATATTAAAACGCGTGCGACCGCATTATGGCATCGATTACGGGTGTCCGACCGGAACTCCGGTAATGGCATTTGCGGATGGCGTCGTCACTTTTGCCGATTGGAAAGGCGGCAATGGCAATTTGCTCGTGATTGAGCATGCCCATGGGTATACTTCGTTATATGCGCATTTATATGGTTTTGCAGCTGGCATTAAAAAAGGCACACACGTAAAACAGGGCCAGGTTGTGGCAAAGCTTGGAAATACGGGTATTTCAACAGGTCCGCATCTGCATTTTGCGGTAAAACTGAATGACAAATACATCGATCCGGCTACGATCGATACGAATCATGCGTTTACGCTGTCGGGTTCACGGTTGCAGGCATTTAACTCGAGTCGCAATGCATTTCGGATGGCATTGAATGGACAACCCAAATCGGAAGAACCCAGAGAAATGATGGTAGATGCTGGTGCGCCTGCAACTGAAACACAGACGCAATAAGCAGCGGGCCGTAGAAACGTGCGATTCGCACGTCTGAAGGCGGGCAGTAAGCGGCAAAAAAAAAGCCGCGCCGTATGCGCAACTGCACATAGGCGCGGCCGCAGGGCGTATCGGCTTGAAAAGCCGATAGCACGCGTTATTTAAGTGTTGAAACGATGGTGCTTGTGATGCCTTCGCTATTTGAACCAATGGTCCATGTGTAGTTGAATTTATAGGCATCGAGTAATTTTTTGGCAGCCTGAGTTTCGGGATCATCGCCGATGAGTTTCGTTAGATCGCTGTACAGTGTGGAATCGAATGACACCTCTAAGAAGCTGGCGTTGGATTTGCGCGAACTCTTGGCAATGGATTTGGCATCATTATTTGTCGTGCTGACGACGAAATCTTTGTCGGTCATGTAGGCATTGACTTTGATGGGGATTTCGAGGCTGTTGGTGAGATCGATGGTGACAGCTGCATCACCATTTGGCTTAAGTGATGCGAGTTCGGGCATTTTTGAAGCAACGAACATCATCGCACCTGGAAGAACCGTGCCGACAGCCGGACCGGCCAAATCGAATGTGGCCTGAATACTGTCGAATTTTCCCGCTTTAACCTCGTTAATATCGATTTTGTCGAGTGAGAAATTGATGCCGGAAATACCTTCGACGATGCTGACGATCTGAGCAGCACTGGGTGTGCTGAGGAGTGTGGGAACTTGCTTGATGGCTTCGGCAGCCTTGTTGAGCTGAGCACATGCATATTTCTTTTCGCCGACTTTATTGCTGACATCCTTGACCCATGCAAGTGTTTTAGCCAGGTCGATATTGAGTTTAACGCCCATCAGGCTCTTGTCGCTAACAACCTGAATGCTTTCGGCATGCAGTGAATCGAGACGTTTGATGGTGTCTTTGTCTTTGACGACGAGACTGAAATCGGATGAGAATTCCTTATCGCTTCTGATGCGATAAACGAAGTTCAGACGCGGATAATCGGCAACAATGGCTTTGATTTCCGAATCGCATTCGGGAGCGAGATCTCCACCCACCGCGTCTTTGACCAATTCGCGGGCTTCTTTGGAAGCGAGGAGTTTTTCGACGACACTTTCGTTATTGATAAAGCCAATTGCTGCAACATCGGAAGAAATTTTGCCGAGTTTGCTTTTGAGCAGCTGCTTATCTGCGATTTTCAGCGTGCGAGCCAATTCTGCTGTATTGTTGAGATCAGCAAGAAGGACAAATGTAGCGACGTTTTTGCCATAGTTAATATGGAGCGCAACGTCTTTTTTATCTTTTACGCCATATTCTACAAAGGTATCGTCACCCGCTTTGACTTCTTTGACTTCAACTGTGGGAATCTGCTTCATATAACCATCGATTTTGGCTCGTAATTTTGCGCTGTCATCCACAGTCAATTTAGCGACTAACAATCTGCCATCGACATAAACGATCGAATCACAGTGTTCGGGATTGAGACCGAAATCTTTAGAAGCTTTGGAATAATCAGAAACGAGTGCTTTCATATCGCTCATCATTTGATTAACGAATTTTGCACTTTCATCATCGATGCCTTTTATGCTCTCTTTGAGCAAATTGTCCATCTCATCGACAACGGTTTTGCTCATTCCAAACAATTTCTTTATCACAGGGTGATTCATATCGAATTCGCGTGTGCTTGCGAATACGAGTGGGGAATCTTCCGGAACGAAGGGAAGCAAAGCATTGACTTCGGACTTATCCCATTTGCCGTCTACAAGTGCCTGAAGTTTCTGAGTGACTTCTTCCTGGGATTTGGGTGCATCTTTTTTACATCCTGCAACACCAAACAACAAACTTGCAGCGAGAATGGAAGTTAAGAATTTTTTTGAACAGATCATTCGATACCTCTTAGAAAGTGTTATTGCGCATTTCGCGCACAGAATTAACTGCGCCATCTGGGCGTATACGCGCATGAGTATAATGTAACGCAAGGCTTGTGCGCAACAATAATTATATTGAGCTATTTACCAAAATTGTTAGCTGTGTATGGCGAACACGAGCCTGTTTCGCACATTTTTCTGTTTTTCTGTCAAGAAGGGGGCATGCCCCCTACGCGTCTATGTGCTCGCCGCAGAAACGCGCAACCGCGCTTTTCTGCGACTGCGCGCATACGCCGCTACCCCCGGATATCCGAAAATCTGCAAAACAACGAACCGCGACCTATTTAAACAGTTTTTCTTCCAGGCGCTTGATATCGTATTCGAGATTCGAATCCTTGCTCGCAAGACTGGCTTTGATCTTGGTTACACCACTCATAATGGTGGAGTGATCGCGATTAAATGCGCGAGCCAAATCGGGGAAAGACAGAGATGTGTGAAGCCGTGCCAGATACATCGCAATCTGACGGGGATAAACGAATGGTTTAGCCCGGGATTTTCCCATTATTTCTTCGATCGAGATGCAAAAATACTCGCTGACACATTTAATGATATCATCGGCATTCAGCATGACGGTACGCGTTTGATAGAGCGGATCGATAATTTTCTGTGCAAGTGCAAGAGAAATGCGCTCGTGATGCGCTGTCGCATTGGCCTTGATGCGTTTATAACAGCCTTCCAGTTCACGAACATTTGTCGCGACTTTCTGGGCAATATAATCTGCAACTTCCGAAGGCAGATAAATACCCTCGGAATTGGCTTTTTTATTCAAAATGGCCAAACGCGTTTCGTAATCCGGCAGCTGAATATCGAACGTACCGCAACCAACAAAGCGCGAGCGCATGCGCTCTTCAAGCTCACGGATCTCGGATGGATGCTTGTCGCTGGTTAAAACCACCTGTTTTCCTGCTTCGAGCAGATAATTAAAGGTATGGAAAAATTCTTTCTGGGTTTCAATTTTTCCAGCAATGAACTGAATATCATCAATTAACAGGACATCGTAACTCTCGCGAATACGGTCCCTGAATTCCTGAACATTTTTATTCTCCAGCGCACGTATAAAATCGTTCGTATAATCCTCGCTGGTCATATACTGCACGCGAAGCGTACTCGTTTCGATGATTTCATTGCCAATTGACTGCATCAAGTGCGTTTTGCCCAATCCCACGCCGCCATAAATAAACAGCGGATTGAAATCATCACCACCAGGCTTTGTGGCTACAGCTTTGGCAGCTGCATAAGCCATATTGTTCGAATCGCCCTGAACGAAATTATCAAACGTGTAACGTCCATTCAACCGGCTTGCTTTGCGCATTTCTTCGGACGCAATAACGAGATCGATGCTCGAATTTTCGCTGTCCGCCGCATAGGCAGATGGACGCGATACCTGAAATGCCGCAGTACGATTGGAAACGACTGAAACATCGCGCATCTGAATGGGATCCTGGTTAAAAGGCAGCAATCCGGATGTCGGGTGCTTCTGGTTTTCAACCGAAAAAGCAATATCGACATTTGTGTTCATGCCGTTTTCACGAAGTACTTCCTGGAGCACTTCAAGCAGCTTTTCATGAAGATTGGTTTCAACGTAATTGAGCGTTGAACGATCTGGCAAAGAGATATCCCATTTGGTATCTGACATGTCGCAACATGCCATATTTTCAATGTATGAAAATGCAAACTCGTTGAGACGATTCTTAAGGTTTTTCAGATACTGCGTCCAGATTTGAGTATTCATAGAGCCCATGCTGAAGAGTTGTCTTTTGAATTGACGCTGTGTTATCAGAGCGTTGATGAACAGCGAACAGCAGCGAGCAAATAGCTGGCTGAGACGGGGAGATTAAAGACAGATTGGATTCAGGTCAACTTTTTACGGAAATGGTCAATCCATAACCCATCGGAACTCAAGTCATTGTGCGATGATTTTTAATTTATTGAATATAATTTAATAATTTTCAAACATTCTGTATTTTATAAATTATATGAATTATTATTTATATATCATGTGTATATTTAAATTTAATTATCGATACTTAATTAAATATCGAATAACAATGTTTTTTGAAATTTAAATTAGGGAATACGCATAAATTAATAAATCAGAATATAATTTTATAAATTAACATGATTATTAAATTAACTATAAATTTTATAAAAAAAATAGCATTTTATTAAATTACGTCAAATCAGTGAATAAAACAGTTATCAACAGGGATTGTGGATAAGTTGTGTACAAGTGTGGATATTAAAAGCCTGTGGATAAGTTGTGGATAGCCTGTGTGTTTATGTTAATATCTCAAATATTAGGTGGTAGTCTGTAATTATTAAAATAAATTCTGTGTTTTGTAAAATATATTACATAAAATGAGTTATGTGGATGAACCTGAAGAAAACTGTGTGCATGATTTTGTGTAAATCTGTGGATAACTTTAATGGTGAATAAAGCCTTTTGGAAATATCCGAACAGATAAACAGGCTTATCCACAGCAAACGCACAGGACAGATTTTTGGAAACCTATACCAGTTATGGATTTGCGCAGTTATCCCAAAGCCCACAGGGTATATGAGAATGAAGAGAGAAAAATTAAGAAAAATAAAAATGATTAAGATAATTCATGGCGTCTCTTCGTTGCTGGGGTGAGGGTGAGACCCAAGGTCGTCGCATTCTAAAATGCTTGACAGTATCGAACTTTCAAAAAACAGATGGATGTTTGAGATGACAGCCCTGAAAGGGCGATAGTGTACAGCCGGGGTTGCAGCGTTAGCGGAACCCCCGGATCATAGATTTCCAAAGATTTTAGCCCTGAAAGGGCGACAGAAAAGAACATGCCATAATAGAATGCGACGCCCCTGGGGCTGAACTTGTTACCGGGATTGTAGCTGAGTCGTAACAAAAATCTTGACCTTCGAACCGGAATAGCGAAAAATAGACGTCTCAAATTATCGGTCTGGTTGAACTGGATATCGGATAATTGCAAAGACAACATTAAATAAGGGGACGATGAATGAAATTTTCGCTCGACAGAGATACGTTTGCGAGGGTTTTAAAGAAAATAGACGGTGTATGTTCAACCCGTGGCAGTTTTGCGATTTTGAGTTCGTGCATGATTGAGGCAAAAGGCAATTCGATCATCGTCACAGGAACAGATCTCGACATCACCCTGAAAGCTGTTGAAAATGCGCATATTATTGAAGAAGGTACGATCATCATCAATGCGAATCGCCTTTTGAACACGGTTCAGAACCAATCGCCGGGTGTTGAGATTCTTCTGACATCAGAAATGAACCAGGTTTTGATAGAGGCAGGGAATTTCAGAGCGAGGATTCCAAGTGGCGATATCGCAGATTTTCCGGCGATTCCAACGTTTGAACTGAGTTCTGCTTTGACGATGAGTGCGAGCACGTTTAAGGATTTGATCGACAAAACGATGTTCAGCATTTCGAAAGATGATTCGCGTCCGGAATTTACAGGTGCGCTGTTAAAGATATCGCAGAACGGCAATGTCGAGATGGTTTCGACAGATGGTCACCGGCTTTCGAGAGCTTCTGCTTCGATTAATATCAGCGGTGAATTCCCGTCGGTATTTGAATCGGGTGTGATTATTCCGCGCAAAGGTTTGTATGAGTTGACGAAGAATCTGGTAGATGCTCAGGTTTGTCTGGATATTTCCGGAACGAAGATCATCGTGAGCTGTGGTTCAACCATGTTCTGCATCAATCTGATTGCCGGACAGTTCCCAGATTTTTCAAAGGTCATTCCCGTTAAACTCGATCACAAAGCTGTGGTCAGACGCGATGTGTTTCAGCAGATTTTGAAACGCGCATCGATTTTTACCGCGAAGGCGAATACGATTCGTTTAACGATGAGTCCGGGTGTGCTTGAAGTATCGACATTCGATAAGAATTCGGGAGAAATGCGCGATTATATCGATGCTGAATACGACGGTTCGGGCGTTACAGCTGGTTTTAACTGGATTTATATCAGCGAAATTCTTTCCGCTCTGGATGGTGAATATGTGACGCTGGAAATCATCGATATGGATTCGCCTGCAGTTATCCGCGATGTGGATACAGATAAGCTGGATTATATCGTCATGCCGATGCAGCTATAGCGACATAACTGTTCAGCCGGGGCTCTGCCCCGGACCCTGCCAAGGGCCTGAGGCCCTTGGAACCCGCAATGTTTTTTACATGCTTCTATATCTTGCCAGATAATATGGCCGCAAAAGACGAAATGGGGCCCCTACCCCATTTCCGTTAAAGCCCTACATACCATGCATGTTATGCTAGGAAAATCAATAGAAGGCTGAATAGTTACGTAGCGACATGCGTATTCGCCGTAGGCGAATAGCAGGTCGGTGTCCGCGTATTTCGGCATTGATGCCGAAATAGCGGCACGCACAAAAACAAAAAAACCCGACTCAACCGAGCCGGGTTTTTTAATGCATATTCAAATCTATTTAAAACAGGCGGGGCCAACATAGCCGAAGACTTTTCCAGCCTGAATGTAACGCCAGTTATTTGAAGAAATGACGCGGGATTTTGGCTGAGGCAGCGACATACCTTTGGAGGCATCGGCAAATTGGGAACCCGGGCCGAGTTTTGAGGGCTGACCGGCTTTTGTCCATACGCCGCCGGCTTGCAGTACCCAGTCTTCTTCGGTATTTGCAAGGATTTTGATTGTGGTTCCGGCAGCAACTTCCTTGACCAAATCAAAGCGGCTTGCGGGGCCTTCGCGCATCACACAGGAACGCTTGGTTTTGTAAGATTCACCAGCCGAATTGGTCGCTAACACGTTATCATTTCGTCCGTACAGCCTTGCCTCGGATGGTTTATTGGTTGCCACGACGGTTTCCGCTGGTTTTTGTGCTGCTGTGTTGGCGGTTTTACCACCTGCAGCAGCTTCGGCGGCACGTTTGGCTTCGGCTTTTGCCATTTCGATGGCCTCATCATTTAGGTCATTTTTTATGTTGCTTTTTTCGGGGAATGCTTCGACTTCGGGATCGGCTTCTTCATCGAAAGCAAAATCCAGTTCCGGGATGGAGAAATCGTCGGCATCAAACTGAAGCGTCGTGATGTCCTGCTCTTCCTCTTCTATTGGCAGAATTGCGAAGTTTTCGTTACCACCGACGTTTTGTGAGGCCACTTCGATCTGATTCTGCTGCGTTTCGTCGTTGCCAGAAACAGACAGAATGACGACCAGAGTGATAATTGCCGCAATCACTGCAATGGCTATGAACTGATTTCGGCGCTTATTATCATCTGAACCAGCATTTTCGCTTGTCTGCTTGTTGGAAAACGTATGTCGGATGCGCGCAACCGTATTTTTACATGCCGTTTTAATCGAATCAAAAACGAGATGGAACCCGCCGCTTGGAACCCGTGCAAAAGATCCCGATCCAACTGGAATCGGTCCCGAAACGTTTGTTTCATCCTTGTTTTCAAAGAAGAAGCTGTTATCAAACGAAACGTTTTCGCCATATTCGCCTGACATGCTCATTTCGTCCGACAGATTGACTTCGTCCGACATGCGTACTTCGAGGGATTCGAATGGCTGGCTGACATCATTGATGCTGGAGTTATCGACGGCAGATCTTCTGCTCTGATCATCATACGATTCGTTGCCATTGAGTTTGAGCAGCAGCGCTTCGAGTTCACGGCTTTGACGTACCGATTCTGTGCTTTCCTTCTTTAGTGGTTCGGATGAAGGCGTCTGAACAGACTGCAAACTGGCCAGATTCATGTTATTGGCGTTTTTTTGTCTGTTGGATACGACAGGAAGCGATGATTGGGATAGAGCGTTTCTGTGACGGAATCTCATAACCCCGGAAGGCGTGTGACTTGTTTTTTGGATACGAACGGTTGATTCTTTTGGAATCAGGCGCTCACCACACTGGATACAAAACTTCTGCGCTTCAACTTCTGCGCCACAACCTGTGCATTTTACCTTAGCCATCTTAACCATCCCTGGCAAAAGCCGAATTTTTAACCCATCGATACGAGAACAATGTGATTTGCTCTCCGAACATGTCCAATGTAATGGATAAAAAAATTATGGCAAAAAACAGGGGTAGTGGGTCAGGGCAGTCGCATTCTAAAATGCTTGACAATTCTGAGTTCGCAAACTCCAGTTAATTACTCACGATTATCGCCCTAAAGGGGCGAAATGTCACAGCCCGGGGTGGAACGAAGTGAAACCCCGGGTAAATGATGTATTACCAACAATTCGCACGCTGAAAGTGTGCAACAAAAGAGCAGGGACAAAATAGAACTCGACGGTCTTGAGGTAGTGGTTAATGATTCAGCCAATAGCCATAAGCAATGTTTTGCTGTTACGGATATTTGTGTGTTTTCAGGCATGAGGGCTGAATCGTTACGAATGAGAAACACAGCCTAATAAAACCTATTCCATTCTTTAGTGATGTGTTTTATGTTTCGATGTTTGTTTGGCTATCATGGTCATATAGATAGATAGCTCTGTTTCGTTCGTGTTCGGGTTTTGTTTATGAAGCTGGTTCTGAAAATCACATGCATTTGCGCGGTATTGCTTATGGTATCGTGTAAATCAAAATGCGATGCGTGCCAGAAACAGGTTTGTCCGGATATCGAACCGCAGGTGCAGAATTGTCCGCCTCCCGAAAAATTGAGCTGGGATCAGATACCTTCCGAAGATCGTGAAAAATTGCGCGAATCGTTGATTTCCGAAATTAAAAACGAAATGCGGGATGAATGGGTGAAGGAATTTGAGGCGGAGCAAAAAGCGAAACTCGATGCTGAAAAAGCAGCCAATGAAGTGCCGGATAAAAAGATACCAACTGCAAAACCGGCCAAATTACCGCCAACGCAGAAAATTGAACGCGATCCCGGCGGAATGAAAATCCTTCGTCAGGTATTTACGACGCAAATCGTTCGCAGATTACCACAGGATGATCGCGAAGCTTTTTCGGTTTCGGATGCAACTGTCAATTGCTTTGTCGAGATTTCATCGGCAAGCGAAGAAGAGCGCATGATAACCATACGCTTTACCCATTCGACGGGATTGACACAGTCCTATACGCTTCCGGTCGGACAGAGTCCGGCCTGGCGAACCTGGTCGAAGCTGAATCTGACACGCTCGATGACGGGAACCTGGCTTTGTGAGGTGTTCAATGAAGAAGGCACACTTCTGGCCAGCCGCGCGTTTGTGGTCGTCGAATAGCACTATTCGATAAATGTCGATATATCGCCGTCAATACGCTCCGAGATGTATTCCTTAAACCTTTCTTTAAGGCGCATTTCGATTTGTCGGATACGTTCTTTGCTGATGTGATATTCCGTGCCGAGTTCGGCCAGAGTAATTGGGTTATCTGACATCAGTCTGCGATTCCATAATGCCAGCTCTCTTGGATCGGTTAGAGATGAAGCAAATGCGACCATGATATCGTGGACTTTGGCATAGAATTCGTCGTGTGCAACGATTTGTTCCGGTGAATCATCGTCATCTCGAATAAGCTCACCGATAGTCACATTTTCATATCCAGGTGCATTCTGATCGATGCTGAGCGCAGGCTGATCGAGCTGTCGTGAAACATCGATAACATCCTGCTCCGAAACGCCGAGTTTTTCTGCAACCAATGCAGGTGTCGGATTGGTATGACCTTCCTGCTGCAGCTGTGCTCTGGCTTTTTTGAGATTATAGAATAATTTGCGTCCGGCGCGCGTCGATCCAATGCGTATCGGCTGGAAATGATTCATCAGATGATTGAGGATCATCGCCCGAATCCAGTATTGGGCATAGGATGTGAATTTTACATGCCGATAGGGATCATACCGCTGAATTGCTTCGGAAAGACCAACATTGCCTTCCTGAATGAGTTCAAGCAGATTTGCCCATCGCCTTCTGTATTCACGGGCAATTTTAACGACGAGTCGCAGGTTCGTTAAAACAAGCATTTGTGCGGCTTCGAGGTCATTATCCTTTTTATATCGTATGGCCAGTTTTTGCTGGCTTTCGGCATCCAGTATCGGATGATTGCGAATGTGTGACAAATAAAGCGTGAGCGGATCTGTCGAAGATCCCGAAGCATAGGTTTGAGGCTTGAACGCATTGCGAAGCGCCAGCATACCATCCGCCGAATCCACATCTACAGATATCGTCTCGTAATTCTTTTCTTTTTCAGAAATTGTCTGCGCGTTTTTTATGATCTCATCTTCCGGCAACAGATCGGGATCCATGATCTCGACGTTGTCCGGAAAATCCATATCGTTCAGCGGTTCGTCCGAAATATCGCTGTCCAGAAATTCTTCATCCATCAGATCTTCTTCGGCCGGAAGAACGTCAATGTCTGATGGTTCCTCAACATCCAACGCGTCTTCAGATGATTGGTTATTCTTGTCAGTTTGGTTTTCGTTGATTATTTTTGACGTTTTGGCTTTTTTCATGGTTACCTTCTTTATCCCACTGTGCCCCGAAAGGCCATAATAGTCTTAAGCATTTTAAAGCATTTGAAAAGTCAGAATTTTAAGCTTTGTTTCTTCACGATAGTAACTGCTTCGTTAGGGCTCAAAAAAGATCTCAAAACGCCCGGAGTCTTCTGTCTGTCCCAAATATGGACTGAGCGTATATCGGCACATCGTGCCGATATAGCGAAAGTCGGCGCGGTGTATTGCCTTGGCAATAACCGCGCAACACAAAAAAGATACAAGTACGCAAACTTGAAAAATGTATCGGTTTCCGTTATGTTCGCTTTTGGATTGGGTTTGTTCCCCGTTCTGTTAATGATTGGAGAGTTTGTATATGGAATATATGCGTAAGGGAAGTGCAGGATTGCTCAATATCGTTGCTGGAATGATGGTTGCCCTGGTTCCGGCAGTGAGTTTTGCTGAAAAACCTGAAATCGATTGTAATAGTCTTTCGGAATCTGACATGCAGACTTTCTATGGAATGTCCGCAGAGTTCGGAGATGCACTGGCTGAGAAGGATTATGAGAAGGCGCTTCCGATCGCTCAAAAAGCCATGTCGATTTGTACGACAGATGCTTATACGGAATATTCGCTGGCGCGCATCTATCAGCTGATGGGTGATTGTGCGAGTGCATATTATCACTTCGAACGACTGAGCAATCGTGGAAACGCTCTGAAAAAAGAGAATCCGGATATCTTTAAGGAAGTTGGCAAGCATTTTAAAACCGTCAAAGCGACGTGTGGCGATGTCGTGTCGCTCGAAATTGAATGCGCGCAGTCTGATGTCAATCTTTCGATGAGCGGTTTGCCAGATTCAAATGCCAAATGCCCATTTTATGGCAAAGTAAAACCAGGTTCGTATTCACTCACAGCAACAAAAGAAGGCTTTGAGCCCTATCAGGAACTGATTTATGCCTCTGAAAGCGGTCAGTCGATCAAAGTCGGGATGCTCAAACCTGTAGTCACAACCGTTAAAGTAGACATTGCATGTCCTTCGGGTTCGAGATCCTTTGTACTCGTCAATGAAGCAGGCGAAGAAACCGTCTATAACTGCCCGATGAATCACCTGGAACTGGAAGTCGGCACCTATAAGATCTATCTCAAGAGCGCAGACAAAAACACAGCTTCGACCATCGTTGTCAAGAAAGACGGCGAATCGACGTTTACCATTCCACCCGTGAATACTTCCAGCTGTACAGCCACACCGCAATCCGGCAATTCGGCGCCGTTCGCCGCATTGTTCATGCTGATCGCCGGTCTTGGCTATGGCGTGATGCGTCGTCGCACCAATCGTGCTGAATAATGGATCTCACAGAATTGACGCCGCGCAGCCTCGTCGAGGGGTTGCGCCGCCGACTTAAAAAAAGTCTCGGGCAAAACTTTTTGCTCGACGAAACTGTTACCCGTACCATCGCTCGCGAAGTCGAGTCTTTTCGGCCTCTCCACATCCTCGAAATTGGCCCTGGTGCCGGTGCCCTTTCGCTCGCCCTTTGCAGCTTGCATCACCCCATTACGGCTGTCGAAAAAGATGATCACTGCGCCGATTACCTCGGTCAGGTCTTTGCTCAGCAGCCCGATTTTCACGTGATTCATGGCGATGCACTTAGCGTCGATTTGCCGGATTTCTGCATGAATGCACAGGATCGCACGGTACTCGCCGCAAATCTGCCCTACAACGTCGCTTCCCAAATCTACTTCCGTTTTATCGATGCAGATTTGCCATTGCTTGGTATGGTGCTGATGTTCCAGCGCGAAGTCGCCGATCGCTTCCTCGCAAAACCCTCTACCAGCCAGTACGGCATCTTGTCCGTCATCGGCCAGTATTATCACGATATCGAACGCGTTATCGATGTGTCGCCCGAATCTTTTTGCCCGGCACCCAAAGTGAACAGCACCGTCATTCGCTTTACGCCACGCCGCCGTGAACTCTCACCCGATCGCGAACCCGCTTTCCGTAAACTCGTGCACGCCGCATTTTCCCTGCGCCGAAAAACACTCGCCAACAGCCTGGCAGGTTTCGCACAGCTCGACAAAACCGCATGGACACAGCGCCTCACCGATCTCGGCTTCGCACCCACCGTTCGCGCCGAATCGCTGCAAATCGCCGATTTCATCAAAATTTTAAACTCGCTGGATTAATTTTCATTTTTTTTGGCCGATTTATTTTCGATTGCCACATATATCATGTGAACTACACACGCTCACCGGAGGTGCTACAGATTCAATCTGGCCGGTGGCGATGTCCCTGGTTTCGGCTGCGTCACATAACGAGGTTCACTGAGTCAATCATAGTCTGACGAGACAGGCTGAATCATTGGATCCCGGCATCATGCAAAGGGACACTGATGAATTGGCGTGTTTATAGGCAGGTCAAAACGTAGAAGTGTACCCAGTTGGAGACGCAGCTGGTGGTGGTGGCGGGGGAGGGGCCCAAAGGTAATGGGCGGCAAGTTTTGGTGTCCATTTTTCTTGTTTTCTGGAACGCGTCTTGCTTAGCGCTGCGCCGCGTGCGCGTCTATTGGCTTGCAGCCAATACGCCGCGCCATCATAAAAAAAGCGGCGATGGTAAACCATCGCCGCTTCGAAAAACCAGGATTTGACGCGATTGTCAGAACACTACAGATCGACAAAGTTCAAATACAGGCTAATTCCATTGCCATCAACATTAAAGGATACTTTATCACTTGCGGGCTTAACAGCAACTTTTGTTGTTGAAGCTTCTTCATTATCCTTTTGTGTTGGTACTTTAAACTGATCATAATTGAACGACAATTCAGCGAAATTCAGAATATCTTTAAATGTTTGTGTTTCCTTGAATGTGTTGAAAACAATTTTAAATGCTGATCCTACGCCTTCGCTTTTGCCAACCTGAACATTGCCAAAACTCATTGTAAATCTGCTTTCAGAAGCTGTTAAATTTAACCCAGCGAGCAAATCAGCATAACCGCATGCGTTATCCAGCATCCAAAAACGGAGTCCTACAGTGAAGTATTTTCTCCAATTTTCGCCACACTGCATTAGAGTCTGCATGGGATAATCATGCATACTGGCCATTGTAACTTTGAATGAAGATCCGGATGTATCACCTTCGACAGCATCCTTTACATGTCCTTCGTGGAACATCAAACCAAGGATACCACGAATCAAATCTGGATGAATGTGTAAGCCAATTTCAGCATCTTTGGGAAATGCTTCCTCCCATGTTACACGAGCATCTTCACCAAAATGTGTTGTGCCCAGATTGATGTTTGAGAACATTCCCAAAGTCATTGTGCCTTCTCTCTCGTTAATGACAGGGCTTCCTGCTACGAGCTTGATATTGCCGTCGCCCAATTCCCATGCCGAAATATCAAAAAGGCCGACACGGTTATAATTTGAAAGAATGGGTCTAAGTGCTGCATTTACGGCAGTTTGAGCCAGAGTGAGTGCAACGCCACTCACTCCTGAAATATTCAGATTCACGATCTGGGCTTCGGGGAAATTGGCAAAGATCGTGGTTCTTAGACCTTTTGCATAATCATCGGGTTTTGAAGGATCGTCGCCTTTGATAACTGAAATAATAGGTACACCGAATCCAACTTCAATTCTGTTGCCAGCGACTGTACCACTTGCAACAAGGGAGATACAATGATCAGCATAATCGCTTGAGAATACCTCAGAACAACCGCCCATTTGAATTGTTGGCAGACCGAGACCAATGCTTCCAAACTTCCATTCTGTTGAAGAGCGGAATAATTTGTTAATGGCAGATGAATTTAGTACCATAGCCATTGAAAAATCTTTGGGCTGAGAAACCATGCGTTGTTTAACAGTTGAGATATCCAGCAGGGATCCCATATCTGCGACGTATGCACTATAGTCTGCCTTGGTTTTATTGCAGTCCAGACCATTAGCCATGTCGAGCAAATCAGTAAAAGTATTGCCCATCGTGCATTGATCACCCGAGCCGCCGAGCAGGCTATTCAGTGTATTTTCATCACAGCTGGTGGATGAGGTTAAAGCAAGTGCTGCAACAGCACTCAGAGCACAGGTCGTCAAAAATGTTCGCTTCATAAATGCTAATCCTTTCGTGGTCTTGATTTTGGGAAGAATCGGAAATGGGCACAAAAACCCAAACAACCATATAATAGAGATTTGACACGCGAAAATAAAATTTTAATTCCGCATCGATGAAAAAATAGCTAAATAACTTGATTTTACTTGCGATTGTATATAGTTTCGCTCGCCATATCTGCAGCAGGGAAATTTGCTGCAGGCTGATCTTCACACGCAAGCCTTTTTGCAATTTCACTAATTGCGCGTCATGGCTGTGAATAAGGCATTCGTTGCCGTTATTGAGTTTTTGCTATGCTGACACTGATTTACGTCATTTTTACTTTTGTCTGTATTTTCCTGATCATCACCGTATTGCTCCAGCCCGGAAAAGCGGGTGGATTGGGCGCTGCATTTGGTGGAGGAAGCAACACTGTATTTGGTGCAAGCGGTGGCACCCCAGTATTCCGCCGCATGACTACCGGTGCTGCGGTTATCTTTATGCTGCTCAGCCTTTTGCTGGCTTATCTTTCGATCGACAGATCCGTCACTAAAAATGAAGATACGAGCAAAAAGCGTGGTTTGGATTTTTCAAGCTATTCACAGGAAGCAGCAGATGAAGACATTATCCCGATTCCAGCTGCGTTGCAGAATGCACCAGCTCCAGTGGATTCCACAGGCTCGGATTCCGCTGGCCTGGATTCCACAGGCTCAGATTCCGTTGGATTGGGTTCAAATGGCTTGAATGTTCCTACCAAGCTTGAAGTGCCGTCGCTTCTACAAGAACCGGGTATGCTTCAGATGCCGTCACTTCCTCAGAATTTAGGAACGCTGCCTTACGATTCTTCTGCAATCGATGATATTCCTGCCGAAGTCGAAGCCGCCCCCGCAGCTGAAGCTGCTCCTGCCGAAGCCGCCCCCGCAGCTGAAGCTGCTCCAGTCGAAGCAGCGCCCGCAGCTGAAGCTGCACCAGCCGAAGCCGCCCCCGCAGCTGAAGCCGCTCCAGTCGAAGCTGCCCCCGCTGCATAATTCAGCATTTGCGATGGTTTTTTCGGGCAATCACAGTCATGTGGTTGCCTTTTTTTTATGCTATGTTTAACCAGTATGGATATAGCTTTCAACCCAAATGCCATGCCGCAGAAGCTTAGAGCTCAGAGCTTGGAGCTTGGAGTAGTCTAATGCACACTCGAAGCTCTAAGCTCAAAGCTCTAAGCCATGAAGCAAATGACCGAGTATTTTCATATTCACGATCGTTAAACAGAGCCTTTTTTTATGTGTTGTTTAACGATCGTGGATATGAAAAAGTGATGTGACGCCTTCCAGGCGTGTCATATTGCTGTTTCGCTTTTATGTGTCATGATCATTTTGATGTTATCAACACGCTTGCCATACTGAGCCTTATTTAAAGCCCGTAGGGCTTTTGGCGAGTAGCCCCCGGTTGCGTTAGCAACCG
>JAEEGL012085841.1_pt1 | contig 27263 bp, 38 predicted proteins | sample 9134231 | NCBI WGS metagenome assembly JAEEGL01 (sample SAMN16246548, study PRJNA631951) | gut metagenome | biome: gut microbiome; feature: rumen; material: fiber-attached | host: Bos | place: Iran: Karaj | collected 2018-10
GCCGGCTGTGATGAAGTCAGCGATCAGACCGCCATCCAACGTGGCACCCATCACGAACGGGCCGTCGTAGCCGTTGGAAGACGCCGCCCAACCCTCGTAGTTGAACCGCCAGACCTTGGTGGCGAGGGCGGGGTCGGGGTTATTTGCCACATAAAGGGTGTCTGGCTCGCCGTCGTTGTCGGTGTCGATAAACCGCACGGTCCCCCTGTTTGCCCCCATGATGCCGGCTGCAATGATAGAGGACAGGCTCTTCACCTCTTCGCGGGTCGGAGTCTGCTCAATAGCCAGAGTCTGGCCGGCGATGGTATCGGCGATATTGTTTCTCACTGAACCGAGATTCACTGAAATGTAGCGCCCCATCAGCACGTTCCATTCGATGGAATTGACGCGGGCGGATGCATCCACGCCAAGCTTCTCGAACTGCACACCGACGGTGTCGCCGAGGTTCACCTGTTCCAGTACGGCGATGTCCTTGTATTCCTCTGTGGTTTCCAGAGGGACGAAGGACACCTTCCAGGACACTTTGGGAACGCCAATCTGGTTTGCTTCGATGTAGGCCGCAGCAGCTGCCGACAACTGGTCAATCGTAGGAGTCGACTCGAACTTGTCGCTGAAGTCGACAGTCATGATCCGAACATAGCCATAAGTGCCGATGGCCGAGACAACCGGGGAATGGACTACCGTCTCGTCTTTCTGCCAGTATCCCACCACGCCGGTGTAGCACGCATCACAAGCCGCGTCCTGTTCCAGATCCGTCATGTTGACTCCGTACCGCACGCTCACGCCGTTGTTGGAGCCGATGCTGTTTGACAGCGTGACGGTGTAGCCGTCCCAGGAGTATTCGCCGCCATACACATCGAGCAAAGAGCCTTGCTGACCGCCCATCAGGAACCAAGCAGAAGTCGGCACCTTCACAGAGAAAGCGCTGTCCGTTGTTCGTCCAGAGGTAAAGGTAAACGGATTGTTGACCATCGCATGGCTTTTCAGCCCGGAGAGGGCCGCCTGGATCCCGGTCGCCGTGAAGGGCTCCACCACTATGCCGGCCAGGTCATAGACCAGGTGCCGGGCGTAGACGGTGATCACACCATTCAGCGGCTTCGTGATTCGATAGATCCGGTACGGCTGGTTCCCTCTCTGCTCCACGTTCGCCACGATGACGGCACGGAGCTGGATCTCGTCGAAGAGAGCGCCGGTGACGGGATACTCCATGACCAGTTCGTCCTGACCGTTCAGTTCGTGTTTCGTGGTGCAGCTGATCGCATCCGCCAGCACGCCGACAGAGTTGTTCGTCGGCACGGAAGGCGACGGATCCTGCACCCAGACGGCCTTGTTCGCCGAGTCAACAACGAACTTGCCGTTGCTGTCCACCAGACGCTGAAGGTCGAAGGTATTCGGAACAAGATAAGGTGCGCTCATATCGTCCACCACCTCGGGATGATCGTGACCTTCGTCACGCTGCCTGTCCAGCTGACTGCGTTGGATCCGGCGGCGAGAACGGGATATAAACCCGTCACAGCGCCGTCTCTCGCGGTGCTGCCTGTGTAGGCGCGCTGGATGCTGCTGTCGAGCGTGATACTCGTGCTGATGTCGCTGATGGAAACGGTGTAGTCACCCACCGTCAGCGTCGCCGCTCCGGAGCCCGTTACCGTGATGATGGGCAGCGAGTCGAAGACGGTCGGGTTGGTCAGAGTGCCCGCCGACGTCAGCTCAACGGGATCCTCGCCGGCCTTCAGCCACCGCTGCGGCATGCAGTCGAAGGTGATGGTCGCCGTGGCCGCGTCGAGCTTGGTGGTGGGTTTGAATGTTACTCCGCCGCGCAGTCTGGCCATCCGGTAGACATCGGGATAACGTTCGTCCTCCAGCCGGCGGTAGCCAGGCACGGAGCAAAGCCATGCACGCGCCAGCGCGCTCTTTTCTGCAAAGGGCGGAGTTATCAGAACAGGATACTGAACACTAACGTTCTTCCATCTGCCGTTGTCTATCGTGAGGGTGCCGTTTCTGCCGGGAATTTCGATGATGTCGACGTCCCGCTCCGGGGCGTCCCACACGCCAGACCCGGAGCAGACCATACCGTGGTTGCGGCAGGAATCGCCGTCGAGAAAAAAACTAAATCTGTTAAACAAGAGCGGCTGCCCTCCTCTCGGTCGCGGCCTGGATCTCTTCCATGACGATGCTGGCGAGCTCTCGGACGTCCTGTCCTTCTGCACCATACACGTTGATGATTGTGTCGCCGGAGGCACCCACCAGCTGCTGGAGCTTGTTGAGGCCCATCACGATCTCGGCCCCGTTGCCATCGCCGAAGCCCTTGTAGCCGTTCGGCGTGGCCATGACGGTGGGACTCGTGAACATGACGGGGTTCTCGTAGGCCTTCTTGTACCAATCGATAGCCAGGTGCGGCACCTGCGGAGGAGACAGGGAGAACTTGCCCTGGATAGAGAAGTGCGGAAGCTTAAGCTTCGGCAGCTCCCACTTGAAGTCGAAGAATTCCTTGATCTTGTCGACGATCTCCTTGGCCTTGTTCTTCAGCTCCGTCAATTTCTGCTTGAAGGAGTCGATCTTTTCCTTGATGGTATCGATGACGCCGGTGACCTTCTCCTTCAGCGCCGTCCACTTCTCGGACACCCATTCAGCCACCTTGCCGGCGGCCTCCTTGATCTTGTCCCAGTTCTTGTAGAGCAGCACGCCGGCAGCGATCACGGCGCCGATGATGAGCACGATGGGGTTGAAGCCGCCAATCTTCAGCGCAGCCAGGGCGCCCTTGATCACGGGGACGAGCTGGATGAGCTGGCCAATCATGACGATGAACTTGCCGACACCGATCAGCAGCGGGCCAATCACGGCGACAAGGCCGGTGACCGTGAGGATCAGCTGCACTTGCTCCGGAGTCAGCTGCGAGATCCAGCCCGCCAGTTTCTCAACGCCGGCAGCGATCTTCTCGGCAGCCGGAGCCAGGACTTCGGCAACCTTCGCACCGAGCTCCGTCACGGCGCCCTGCATCTGGGCTTTCATCTCGTCGAAGGAGTCCTTCGTCTTGCCCAGAGAATCAAGGGTGTCGCCGGACAGGATCAGGCCGAGCTCTTCGGCCTTGTCGCCGTACTGCTCCAGAGCTGCTCCGCCGTCATCGATGATCCCGGCCAGCTCGTCCGCAGACTTGCCAAACAGGTCCATCGCCAGCTGATCGCGCTCGGTCTCGTTGGTGACCTCGGAGAGTGCCTTCAGAGTGTCATAGAAGACGTCGCGAGCGTTCCGCATGTTGCCGTCGGCATCCTTCACGGAAACGCCCAGCTTCTTCCAGGTGGCATCGTGGCCGGTCATGCTCTTCTTCAGTTTGCTGACCGCTCCTGTCATCGACCCGAAGTCGACATCGATCATCTCGGACGCATACTGCATCCGCTGGAGCTCGTCGGTGGTCAATCCGGTCTGCTTGGAGAGCGTGTTGAGATCGTCTGCGGTATCCAGCGCCTTCTTGCCGGCGCCGAGGAGCGCGGTACCAAAGGCAGCCGCAGTGGCGGAGACAGGCGTCAGCGCCTTGCCGACCGCTTCGACCTTGCCACCGACTTCCTGGAGCTTGTTGCCGACAACTTTTAGCTGCTGGGCGCCAACGGAACCGAAGTTCCGCATCTCCTTCTCAAGGCCCTGAAGGTTCTGCTCGGTCTCGATGATTTCGCGCTGGAGCGCATCCCACTCTGCCGAGCCCTTCTCCACACCTTCCTGGGCCTTCTTCAGCTCCTCAAGCCGCTCTTTCGTCAGTTTAATGGCATCCTTCAGGCCCTTTTGCTTCTGGGTGAGCAGTTCGACATTGCCGGGGTCCATCTTCAACAGCTTGTTGACATCCTTCAGGTTGTCCTGGGTGGTCTTGAGCTGCTTGTCTACGCCTTTCAGGGCGCTTTGCAGTTTTGTAGTGTCGCCGCCGATTTCGATAGTCAGGCCAGCGATACGGCCCTTCGCCATGTAATCACCCCTTATAGGCTAAAATCGGTCGAAGTCCTCCTGCGTGGCCACGGTGTTGTATTCACAGGAATCGTTCGCCGATTCTATCATCATATCCACGACCGTGCCGTACTCCAGACCGTCCAGATCGTCCAGTGATAGTCCAAGCTGGACGGCCCGGAGCACGAATAGCGCGGTTGTCATTACTCGGTCTGTTCTACGTCCTTTTTTTTTGAGTCGGACATGGGCACAGACTGGCCCTCATAGGTCGCCCGGATGTCGGTCATGGCGTTCATGTAGTCGACGCGCTCAAACTGGTCGAGCCACTCCAGATAGGAGTCCTCGTTCAGCTTCAGCATCTCCTTCCGGTCCTTCAGCTCGGCAAACTTGGCCAACACGAAGCCCATCTGGGAAACGAAGTTGAGCAGGTCGCCGGTGTCGAAGTCCTTGCTGGACTGGATCTTCATCGGGTCCTCATGGAAGATGTGCCGATAGTAGAGATCCACAGAAGCCATCGACAGCATAGGAACGTCCTTGTCGCCGATCCTGATAACGTTGTACATGCTTTCCCTCCTTTACCCGGCCTATCAGGTGGTGCTGATGGAAGTCGGAATGTAGACGGTGCTGAACCAGCTGCCGTAGGTAGTGCTGTCGGTGCCGTCGATGGACTCGGCCTTCACGATGTCCTTGCCGGTGCCAAGGGCGGAAACGTAGATGCTGGTGGCACGGATGTTGATGGTCTCGGTGCCGGGCTCAACGCTCTCGTTCTTGGTGCTGGATCCGGTGTCGGCACGGGATGCGGTGCAGTTGTACATGATGTGCCTGGTGGCCTGCTGATCGCCCTCAAACTGGAACAGCAGAGCGAAGTGAACGGCTTCGGCGCCGGCATCTTCGAGCAGAACGTTCTTGTTGGACTTAAGATAGCCCAGGCAGTCCTGTTTGAAGTCGTCGCTGATCCGAGCCATTTCCAGGGTGCCCTCATAGCCGGTGTTGCTCACGCCGGTCCAGTAGACGATGTTGTCGGCATAGAACGGAGTGGTATCGCCCTGTGCAGCAAGGGACAGGGACACGGCGCCGGGGAAAGCCTTGGGAGCGCCGTAGGTCGCAGCACCGTTGTTGTCGATCGTGGCAATGGCGTAGTAGACGTTTTTCAGGCCATACTTGATCTTGTTAGCTGCCATTTGTTATGATTTCTCCTTTCAGGAAATTTCAATGGTTTCGTCGGTGACTACGACCTCGAATTCGTAAACCACCATCATCATCCGCTCGGAGTCGAGATACTGCTCGGAGCGGCTATAGTAAAGACCGGCGTCGTTCAGCGCGGTCTCAACCGTGTTTTCCAGGACAAAATCCTTGGAGTTGGTATACAGCTCCAGGGACACGCGCCGGATTCGCTGATAGTTGATGTTGTCCGCCGCCAGGTCATCGTCATCCTCATAGAGGAAGCAGATGAAGGGCGGGGCCTGTGGCGTATCGTCCGGAAACTGGTAGTAGGCATAGGGAAGGCCGATGGACGACACCAGGGTGCTGATTTCTTTGTAGGTCATTTGAGATCCTCCAGTTTCTCCATGATGCGTTCCATCGCTTCGTCCTGTGCCCAGTCGTTGACCGGCTTGATGTGTTCGCGTCCGGGAGTATCCGGGAAGGTGCGGCCGGTGCCGTTTTTGGTGACGTGGCCATATTCAAGCAAGTGGGCCAACTGATAGGTCGGCTTCTTTCCATGAACGGTGGCGAAGGACACCAGACGGCCCTTTTCGAGCGTTCTGGTCCATCCTTTGGCGTAGTCGCCTGTGCCACCCACAGCCTTTTTGGATGCAGCCTTGAGCTTCTTAACGGTCTCCTTGGCGACCTGGTCAATCGACTCGGTGACCACATCCATCACGTCATAGCCATAATCGGTCATAAACTGCCGCACGACTTCCGCGAAGTTGAAAGTGCTACTGTTAACTACCGCCAACGTTCACACCACCCTTGCGCTCCGCATACAGCTCGATGTTGTCGTTCCGGCCGAAGTAGATCCGGTAAACACCGTAGCGCTTGCCACGGAATTCGATGGTCCGCTCGTCGGCATAGTCGCCGGCAAACAGGGTGAACCGAAATTCCGGATTCAAGCCGTTGCGGCCGCCCTCCATGAACTCTGCGCGAGTCACGGAGTTGACCTGGCAGAAGACTTCACGGGCCGTCTCGGTCTCACGCCAGACGCCGTAATCGTCCTGGGTGCGAGTGGTGGAGATCAGGGTGATGACTTCAGACCTGTCCATTGCTCGACACCTCCCAGGTCGTGTGCCCGGTGCAGGTGACCAGCTGGGCCTTCTGCTCGTCGTAGGACGCCTTCAGGCGCTCATACTCGTCAGGCTGCCCAAAGTTGGCCTTGCAGTAGGTTGTGACCGCCCGGATGATCAGCGGATCTGTCTGCTCCGTGTCGGTAGCGATGACCACGCCGGCGACCTTCAGGTCATCCAGCGCCGCGAGGATGAGGCCCTCGACTTCAGCGTCGAATGCGTTGGTCGTGATCCGGAGCGCCAGCTTCACGGTCGGCAGCAAGGCGCTGTATGTGTAAGGCATGTTCTTACCCCCTAAAACGAAGCGTCAGCGTCGCTGTAGATGTACTGGCCAATGTGGCCCATCTTGGCGCCGCTGTCGCAGTAGATGTGACCATCGACCTCACGGACGCGCATGCAGAAGGAGAGATCCTCACCGAAGCCCAGGACAGGGGAGAAGGGGAGCTTCCCCAGCTTCTCCCTGACGCGCTTCAACAGATCCACCGTCAGCATCACGCCACCAAAACCGCACGCGGCGATCTCGAAGAGAGAGTCCTTCGGATAGTCCACGTAGCAGTCGGCGGTCGGGGAGAGAAGCCCCTCCCCGATCCGCTCGATACCGCAGGTCTTGAAAATGGTCGGCTTGTGAGGAGGTTTCCGGGTGAAGTACAGCCCGGAGACCATCTCATAGCCGTTGTCCAGGTGTGCAGACAGGCGCTCCATGAAGTCGGGCTCGAAGGTCTGGTCGGAATCCAACCAGAGCATCCTGTCGAACCCGCCCTCAATGGCGCGCATCGCCAGCTCGTTGCGTGCGTTGTAGATGAGTGAGGAACAGATCCATCCGTCCTCCACGTCACCCACACGCCGCATGTTCATCAGGCTCTGCACAAACCCAACAGGAACCGTGTCCATGCTGGGAATCGCTACCAGCGTTTTCATTGCTTTTCCTCCTTATGTTCGCCCGGTTATCAGGTCTGGGCGAAGCGGACGAAGGCGCTGGTGTCGAGCAGCTCGCCGTCAGCCAGGCAAGCACCGCGGAACTGGAGGTTGGTGCTGGTGGCGGACTCGAAGGGCTTGACCTCCAGGGGCTTGAAGATGTTGACCTTGTAAGCCTGGGGATCACCGTAGAAGATGGTCTCCTTGCTGGAGATGGAGCACTCGCTCATCAGCACGACATCGTGACCGAACAGCTTGTAGGAGAAGCCGTCGTTGATCACGTAGTCGTTCAGCTGGGTCAGGGTCATGATGTTCTCGAAGAACATGGTCGGGGTCATGATCCAGATGGCGCCGTTCTGATAGTTGCCGCCCAGGGTGGCCATGATCTTCAGGATGGAAGCCTTGGTCACGGAGGAGGGGATCGCGGTGGCGTTGGCGGAGACAGACGCGGACAGGCCCTTCAGGGCGTTGGTGCCGGTGCCGACCACGATGTCCTTGTTGATGGCATAGCGGATCTGGCCAACCAGGTTGTCAACGATCCAGTCGTGCACGGCGGGAATAGCCATGTGCTCGATGTCAGCGCCGACAGTCAGCAGCTTGACGTACTCGTTGGGGATGAGATCCACATAGCCGACCACATCGCTGGACTCGGTGATGTTGCCACCAACAGCCTGGGAAGTAGCGGCGTTGTTCGTGGTAGCCTTGGGGAAACGAACATAGCTGGGGAACTGGGACACGTCGACCTTGCCGAGCAGCTCGGCGGGCTTGACCAGCTTGTCCCACACGGCGTTGACGGTCATGGTGGGGATCACGGAACCGGCGCTGGACAGGGCGGAACGCTCCTCCTCGTTCAGGTCACGGCCAACGATCTTCTTGACCCATGCGTCACGGTATTCGATGGAATCGATGTTGAACATTTCTTTCTTTCCTTTCGTTTCAGTAATTTCTTCGACCTTCTCGGTCACGGTGCCCTCGCCGTTTGCGACGGCGGAGCGGTCTTCCTGGCGCTTGGCTTCCTCGGCCTTACGGCGCTCCAGCTCTTCGTTGATAGCGCGGGCTTCGGCTTCCAGGGCATCCAGGTCGGCATCAGGAGCATCGATTTCGGCAGCGATAGCGGCCAGGCGCTCCATCAGCTCGTCAACGGTCTTCTCGTTGAAATTCATTTGGATACCTCCGTTAGAATGCGGATTTTCTGCTTCTTCCGCTCAATCTCCCGCTTCTCGGCCCGGACGCTCTCCAGCGACTCCTTTGCGCTGTCCAGCGCATCGGAAAGCCCGCGGGTGCTGATGGAAGTCTGTGCATATGCGGGGAAGGTGACGGCGCTCACCTCAAACACACGGGAAATGCCCAGGATGTGCCTGGTGGGGTGTTCGCTGTCAATGTCTTCCCAGCTATCTTTGTTCACCGTGAACATGAAGGACATTCCGGAAATATCCCCGCGCCCAACGGCAGAATAAAGACTCTTTGCGTCCGCGTTGTTCTCGGTATCGAGATCCACACGGATGTCCATGCCTTCATGCCCCACGCTCATCTGCATGGTGCTGTTGGCTGTGTTGTTGCGGCTGCGTGCCAGCGGGATCATGTCGATGTTGTGGTTGATCAGGAAGCGCACGTCTTTCAGATCCGTATCAGAAAGCGCATCCGGGTCAATGATCTCGTCGTACCAGCCAAGGTCAGTCCGCTGGCCAAACACGATGGGCCGGCCGGAAAGAAAGTGGCCGTGCTCTTCGCTCTGCTCTGCGCGGACATCAAAATCGAAAGCGCGAATTTCGTTCTTCATTAGTCTTCTCCTTTCGGTTCGTCTCCGAGCAACTTGGAGTTTGCGTCATAGTATTCGCCGCGGATGATCCGGACGTCTCCGCCCTCAACCGGCGGCAGCTGCCAGATCTCACGTACCTCGTTGATGGTCATCAGGCCTCGGTCAAGCATCTGGGCGCTAACATTCAACTTGTCATTGTTGGTCATGTACTGGAGCCGGTTAGCCGTTGCCATCACGCCGTTGCCGGCAAGGCGCTCACGCGGGGTGAAGAGCATCTTGGTCATGACCTCGCTGAACTGAATGGCGAACGGCTCGATGCAGCACTCATAGAAGGCAGACCAGGCATCGCCGAAGGCCTTGCCTTGAAGAACGTCTTCGTTCACGCCGAAGTAGTTGAAGACGTTGTCCTTGATGATCTTCATCTGATCAGGATCCGCGACCCACGGTTTGACATCAACCTGTTTGACATCTGCGTAAGTGTTGGGGAACAGAAGCAGACCGCCGCCTTCAGCTTCGCGGCTGAAGTTAAGCTCGGTGAAGCGCTTGCGCTCTTTGGCCAGATCCTCCGGCTTGACGAAGTTGTTCATCCGAGCCATGAAGCGGTAAGTTGCGGCGCTCTTGACGCCTTCCTCAATTCCCTGGTCTTGGATGTGGATCAGGTTCATCGTCGGGAGCAGCGCGTCATTTGGTTCACCGAAGAAGTCGTTCCGGTGCTGCATGCGAACCATGATGCCGCAAAGCGACAGCTCTATGCTGGCCTTCTCGCCGGATCCAAATTCATAACGAAGATATGGCGTGTTCTTGTACTGCACAATTTCGCACCGGTCAGGGAGCGGAGTGTAAACACCGGAGATCTCTCCGTACTCATCGAATACCGGCGTGACGATACAGGTGTTGTGAACGTAGAAGATCGTGGCTGCGCGCTGAAGGAACTGGCTCCACGTCTGGAACTGGTTTGGGCCCCTCCGGAGCTTGTCCTGTAGGCTTCGTTTTGCGGCGCCGGTTGTCTCGACCTTCAGCTTGCCGATATTAGTGGCCAGCGCGTTGATGCTCGCACGCACCAGCTCGCTCTCATAGATGCACCCGCCCCAACTGGAGAACCGTGGAACATAGCCGTTCAGCATCCGGAAGAAGCTGTCATATTCTCCAGCCGGTTTCGGCGCGCGACCGAAGAGTTTGTCAAAAAGGGACATTGAATCACCTCAATTTTTCAGTTGTTCGCCGATGCTGGCGTACCATTTTTGGCGGACGGTCATGGCATCGAGCAGAGCCGCCGCGCCGTCTATGTGCATGTTCGGGTTAATCTTCACGAGCCGGCCTCTGCCGCGCTCCGTTGACATTTTGATGGCGCTGTTGAGCAGATGGATTTTCAACAAATCGTTGTCACCGATATGGATCCGTCCGTCTTCCAGCAGCCCCTGTGTCTCTTGAATGACCGGATACAGGTTTTCTCCCTGAAAAACGTCATCGCATTGGAAGCCGTAGGCCGTCAGGTCTTGGATCAAGTATTGCGCTGAATAGCGGTCATACCCGACCTGAAGCGGAAGGATGCCGTATTCCTCGACCAACTGCCGGAGATAGTCGAAGACATCATGATAGTCAACGTAGTTGTCTCCGCTCGGAACCAGCAGACCGCGCTGGGCGTAAACGCCGTATGGAACGCCGTCCCGCTGCGTTGCTTCGTCCAGTCGCTCCGCCGGCAAGAAGAACTTGGCGAAGACATACAACTCGCCGCCCTTCTCGATCACAACGGTCGCCGCGGTCAGATCTCGCGTCTGCGACAGGTCGATTCCGGCCACACAGTAGCTGTCCCGGAAGTCTTCCAGCCGGAGCTCCTCGCCGCCGGCGGCCTCAACCACGTTTGCCGGCAGCCACGCAAGGGACGAGTTCTGCTTCACGCAGCAGTATTTCGTCATGAACTCTGCCTTCTTGGAAAGCGAGCCCTCCGCGATTGCGATCTCTTCGAGCATGAAGTCGACCGGGATGCTTACACCCAGATTCGGGTTGCTCTTCCGCAGCTCGTTGATGTCGTTCCATTTGTCGACATCGTCGATCATGTATAGAAAAGGCAACAGCTTTGTCTCCTTGCTGTCGCCCAAAAGAAAACGAGTCGATCGCTTGACCAACTCGTCATAGATTGAATCATTCACATAGCCTGACGTGGTACAGGACAGGAGCAGCCCTTCCGGGCGCGCGCCCATGCCGCTCTTCATGACCTCATACTGCTTCAGGCCCTTGTCGCCTTCCCATGCCGCAATCTCGTCGCAGATGCACAAGCTCGGGTTGAAGCCGTCGCTCTTCTTGGCGGAGAAAGCGATCTTCTTCACCGTGCTGTTGGTGCCAAGAATAGCCAGGTCGCTCTGCCGGTGCTTGGCCAGCATGGAATCGTCTTCCGTCCGCTTGTTGTGCATGTCCTTCGACTCGGCGATGAGCTCTTTCAGCTCTTGCCACTCCGGATCCAGCGTGATCATCTGCCAGATATTGTTGTAGACGATGTCGGCCTGTTCCAGCTTCGGCGCGATGCAAAACACCTTCGCGCCATACCCGCCGTCCTCGCGGAACACATAGTTGCCCGCGCCGGCGGCCACAAGGCTCTTTCCGTTCTTCCGCGCGACAACCAGCAACACCTCGCGGAACTGACGGTGGCCATCCTTATCAACGATCCCGAAGATGGCGGAGAATAGCGCCTTCTGCCAAAGCTCAAGCTTCAGCGGGCCGGGCGCCAGCGGCCCCTCTGTGTGGAAGCAATGGTTCTCGATCCACTCGACGGCCTTCATGGCCTTCTTGTGGTCATAGAAGAACCGCTTCTCCTCGATTCCGTGAACCAGGTAGGCGTATACCAGCGTGATCCAGCGGCCTACGGTCACAGACCCGTCCTTAATCTGCTGATAATACGCAAAAATGTAGTTATCTTTGCACATATCAACACTTTCCATAGCTAACTCTCTCTTGCAGAGCGGAAGAAGAGTGCACCCGCCGGTCCTTTGGGGGTAGCGAAAAAACGCCGACCGGGGGGCCGTGGGGTTTTCACTGGCGGCCGCGTTTGTGGTAGTACGCGTAATCGTTTGTCCGCCAGATCTGCGTGAAGCCGGGATAACGCTCATCGAACAGCTGCTCCGTCAGGTCATCCTGGATGTGGCACTCCCATCTGTTGCCGTACAGCTCTCCCTGATGGTACAGGAACGGAACAGCGACAAGGATGTCGTGGCTATGGTCTTCTGCGTAGGCCAGGACTTCCTGGGCCTTGGCCACATCCATGTGCTCGATCACATCACCGAAGATGACGAAGTCGTAGTGGCCGTAGCCGAGCTCGGCGATGTCACAACAGAAGACCGTCTTGTAGAGCGGAAAGCATGCGCGGGCGTTTGGCTCGAAGATCTCGCACGCGTCCATGCGGTACTCCGTGAGCAGACGCTGCCAGATACCATCGCACGGACCGACGTCGAGAACGCTGGCGGTCACGGGTATGTTCTCCCGGATCCAGGCACAGACCTGTTCTTTTCCGTAGTAATAACTACCCAATGGCCACCACCCTCCCGAGCTCGTCGACCTTGTACCGTTTGCCGGGCTTATGAACCAGTGCGTGGCAGTCCCGGCACACCAGTTGAAGGTTGTTCCAGTTCAGCACCACGTCGGGATCCTTGATGTTGTCCGGTGTGATATGGACGATGTGGTGCACTATAACGCCGGGCCGGTATAGTCCCTTTGAGAGACAGATCTCACAGAGACCGCCGACCGATTTGACGTAGGCTGCACGGCAGTCCTTCCACGCCTGGCTCTTGTAGAAGCCCTTTGCGAAGTCTTGCATCTCTTCCTCCTCCGACGCAGCGGTGCCCCCTCCCCGCACCTGATACATCGTGCTACGTCTATACCCCGAAAATCCAGATTCTTAATCTTTCGGGGAGTGCCTGGGCAACCGGGCACCCCCCTCAAGGAGGAAAAGCAAAAGAAGTGACCCCTGGTTGAGCCACTTCTTCAGCTTATCTTTTTACCACACTTTGAAGGCCATGAACGGCCAACTTTTTTAAAATCCGTAAAATTCGCCCACAAGTGCGATAAATTTCCATCGTCTACGACGTGCTGTGCGCTCGGACATGTGGAGGCGAATGGCTGCGCCGTCGATTGTGTGGGTGCGCTTGAAGTCGACCAGGTCAATCAGGCGGACCGTAATTGCCCCGTCTGGCCATTGCGCGACGATGGAGAGAGCACGGTCAACTGCATTGACGAAGTCTTCTTCTCGCGCCGATAGCTTGCGCTGGGTAGCAACATGCTCCGTGGGTCTGGAATTGCCGCCTCCGCGTGGCATACCGGAATATGATGGCGTTACGATCACGTTAGGATCTGACTGTTGTAGAGCCTTGAGGTACGGATACGTGCGGAGCGCACGGGCCACGTTTGGCCACCACCAATGTTGGTACCGGCTCATGCTACTTCCCACTTTCCCGGAACGATTCCCTATACCGTCCTCCACCTGGCCACTTGAACTCAACCGTGTAATAACGGCGCTTCGTGTGGATGTAAACCACCTCGCCGACAACAGGGTCTAATATCTTGTTGCCGAGATAGTCGACGCGGATGGAGGGATAGCACAAGACCTTATCGCCGAGCCTTATCATTGCCACCGGCGGCCGCCTCCTTCCGCAGATTCTCTCCGCTGTTCTTCTATGCGCTGCGCCAGCCTTAATACCTTGCGCGCTCTCCATTTCTCAACAGATGGGTACACGTTATAAATTAACTTCATCTGCTCCAGCATGACTTCTACGTCGGCAATCTCCTCAGCAATATGCTCCATGTCTGCTTTGCCGCGTATAGCTTTGCAAAGTTCTTTTGTTAGTTCGGACATCTCCTCCACGGCCACGATGATTTGCATAAGATGCCCGAAGGTGCTAATGGCGCGTGCGAGGACTTCTGTTTCATTCATTGTCGATAACCCCCATCCCGTCCAGAACCGTGACCAGGCGATCAGCATTCTCCAATGTCCTGTTGTGGAGGTATTCTGTTACTGCGGCCTCCGTGGCACGGAATCGCTGTCCGGCCGTCTGCCAGCAGCGTCGCTCGAAATTGTAAGAGTCCTCGGCTCCATTCAGAGCGGCAATCAACTCCTGTTTATACTGAGACGCCTCGCCCCTTGTAACGACTTTGTGCCTATAGGCCCAGTACAATGCGCGCAGAGCAATATACTCCGCCACTTCGCGCCACGACAAACCAGTGGGCATATCTGTACCGTCCATCGCAGCGCGCTCTACAGCAGACACTTCAGCCATGTTTCTGTTCCTCCTTCCACAAAGCCAGTAGATCTTTATAATTTTCGGCCCTGTCAATCTGGCTTTGGATCCACTCCACAGGGATCGCTTCCACGGTAGGCTGCGCGTCAACAATAGAATCGAAGGTCCGCTGCTCATCGTTGTTCCACCAGGCATAGTGTCTCTTCAACCTATCTGCGTCGATTATTCTTCCCATCATTGAGCCTCCTCTCCTAAATACCACTCTATTACCCGCACGGCCTCCTCCCAGCCATGGCATGTGACAGCAGCGTTTCCTTGCTGTCTCAACTGCTCATGCCACCAATCCTGGTCGCTTGACGTTCTCTCCCCAGGGCGCTTCATCTCGATGTAGAGGCTGTGATATCGACCCCGTGCCACCGGGAGATGCAGATCCGGGACACCGCGCCGGACGCCCATAATCCGAAACATGCGCCCCTGCTGCGGCGTGCATTTTCTCTCGTTCGGAATATGATACAACAGTTTCAGCTCCGGCCACTTCTCCCGGATCTCCGGCTGCTGCGTCCACTTAATGAGTGCAATCTGGTGTTGTGTTTCCGTCATTGGAAATCACCTCCACAAAAGATTTCGACCGTTTGTCTCCGGCCTTCTTTTCGGTGCCATTCCGGACGGTATAGCCGTTCCTGGCGAGGATCACGACCACCGCGTCCCGGTCGGCAGCGTTTGAGATATAGAGTCTCATAGCACCCTTCCCCCGTTGAGCAGACGGTTCATGATCTGGCTGGCCTGACCCTTTGTGAGGCCGGTCGTGTCGAATCCCTTGCAGCGCTTATGGATGATGGCCAGTTGCTTCTCGGAGGCCGGCGCTTTTCCCCAGCGCTTCATTTGAGAGGCGTCCCATATATAGCGCTGCTCCTCCCGGTGGTTGCAGAGCCATGTGTAACAGATATCCAGTGCGTTCTGCATGGGCATCTGCTCGGATCTGGCGCCGCCGACCAGGATCTGCGTGACGCCGAGCTCATCCTGAGGCAAGAGGATCAGATTCTCTTTGTCCTTCAGCGAGCAGACCATGGACCCGTCCGGCATCTTAAACCAATTGACGTCGTGCGTCTGATACTTCTGCTCTTGGGCCCACAAGTCGACGATCTCCACGTTCCGGATCCAGCTCTCCGGGCAATCCATAGCGGCAAGTGCCTTCTGCGGCAGATCGAAGATCATGCCCTGCAGCTCAGATCTCTTTCGCTCGGGTATATTGTCGGTGTCGATACCCAGCAGCGACGGAGCCGTGCAGAGCGACGCCTTCCCGGTAACGCCTACGCAGTCGATCAGCGTCAGGCGCTTCTTCCCGGGATAGAGCCGGAGCCCACGGCCCACCATCTGGGCATATAGACTGTCCGACTGCGTCGGCCTGGCCACAATCACCGTCTCCACGCGCGGAATATCTGTGCCCTCCGTGAACACCATGCAGTTGACCAGCGCCGGGATCTTGCCGGCGGTGAATTGCTGGATGATCGAGGCGCGGTCCGCCGTCTTTCCCGTGACAGCTACGGCGCCCGGGATCTTCGAAGCGATCTCCTCCGCGTGATGGACGGATACCGCGAAGATCAGCGTGGGCCCCTTGGCATAGTCCCTATACGCTTCCGCGATGGCGTCAGCCGTCCCCTCCATGGCCTCGTCCAACTCGCCCGGGGCATAGTCTCCTTGTCTGGTATGTACGGCCCGAAGGTCATAACCGATGTTGACCCGCAGACAGTAGATGTCCGTGAGGTAGCCCTCCCGGATCCCGAAGCGCAGATCCCGGGAAAAGACGATTTTGGAGAATACGTTGTCCAAGCGTACCTTGTCGCCCCGGTTCGGCGTGGCGGTAAATCCCAGAACCATGCGCGGCTTGAAATAGTCCAGGATCTTGCGGTATGTCTTTGCGGCGGCGTGGTGCGCTTCGTCTACGATGATGGTATCGAAGTCGCCGGGATGGAAGTTGTCCAGGCGTCGGACCAGCGACTGGACCGATGCGCTGACGACCTCCTCCCCGTGGCTGCGCTCCTGCGCCTGCTCCACGCCGTAGGTGCAGCTGTAGTACTTCTGCGGCTGCCGCACCAACTCCTCCCGGTGCGACAGGATCAGCTCCCGGCCTCGCCGGGGAATATTGGCGAAGGTAACCGTCTTTCCCAGCCCCGTTGCCATTTGGCACAGGTATGACCCGGGCGGCAGCGCACTGATCGTCTCAATGCACTCCTTCTGATATGGGCGAAGTTCCATTCTTTCCTCCTTTTTTTGTGGCACCGTGGAACAGTGTGGAAATATCTGTTCCACGGTCTTTCCGTTGTGCCGCAACGGTTTCAGCGTGGTGTGGAACTGTGGAACAACTTTTTCTCGCGTATAGAGTGCGTGCACGGTTACAGTATGTAACCACGTATTTCTCACGCGTATATCGCGTATATACTGTGTGTATGTGTCCCACTGTTCCACGCTGCTCATCAAACAGCGGGCTTTCCGTTGTGCCGCAACGGTTTCAAGCCGTGGAACACAAGTTCCACATATGCGTGGAATGTTCCACATTACAATGGCAAATCATCTTCTGTCACATCGTCCTCGTCAATATCCGGCAGGATCAGACAGAAGCATTCTGTAGGGATGCCGTTGATGCGCTTGGCCTTGGTGCTTTTCCGTCCCCGCACCTCAATCAACCGGTTCTGTTTCAAATACGATATGATGGCGGTGGACGAATAGCCGGCGTCCTGGAGCACCTTCAGAAACACAGAGCGGATGATATAGGCCCGGTTGTCCTCCAGTACGCCCAGCACTTCCACTGTTTCGGACTTGCCGCACAGGCGCGCAGAGTTCTGGGAGACCCAGTCGCACAGGTACTTATATCCCCGATCCCCGGCGCTGACGGTGGCCTTGCTGGCCAGGAATTCGCTGATCTCGTCAATGGTCATGGGCCTCTCGCCCTTGAAGATCCATTGACATGCCAGCTCGTCCGCCGTCACGATAGCCGCCGCTGCCATGGCCTGCTTTTCCGTTGTGTCCCGTTCCGAGAGCGTCCGGAAGATCTCCTGGTATCGGTCCGTCACCTTGTCTATCACGCCGGATTTGTAGAGAGCGTCCACGAATTCCTGGCCAGCAAACCCATAGTTGCGCTTGACGATGCCGGAGACCCGCATACCGTCCGTGATGACGGCCTGCGTGCTGCGGCACTCGATGTCGATCACGCGGTTTATGGCGCCAGCCCCTGCGCTCTGGCCCGTAAGCGGACTCTCGCCTGTGGTCAGAATGCAATTGTGCCATGTCGGCGTGATATCCACACCGCCGCCGCGATTGCCGCGTGTGCGTCCCACGCCCTGTGCCAGCTTGTAGACGTCGAAGTTACTCTGTCCCCGGCTGTCCTTTGACAGCTGCAGCTCATCCAGGCACAGCGGAAGGTTGTTCAGAAACGCCGCCGTTTTTTCCATTCCAACAACGGTGGCGTCGAATGTCTTGACGTAGGCGCCGATGGCGGGATTCCCCCACACGCTCGCCGCCACCATAAGCGCCACCGTCTTTCCGGTGCCGCTGTCGACGCCCCACAAGTGGACGAAAAACGGCAGACTGTTCAGCGGCTCCAGGAGGGCCGACGCGAAGGATGCCGCCAGCACGATCTTCGCCGTGATGGACATGGACCGCGCTTCTCTGGCAATGGCGAGCCACTTTTCCCTGTCGCCCTTGGCGCATACGGTATGAAACATGGCGGCGAATTGCGCATCGCCGTCGAAGGTCAGGCCGTCTACATAGGGGGAGAAGCCCTCCCCCTCTATGTAGCCGAGGCGCCCGATGGATTTCCGTTCCGGGATCCTGTCATAGTTCAGATTTTCAAGGTCGCTGATGTACTCAATAAACAGCTTGGCATTCTGACTCGTGACGGCGATCCCGACGCCGGCCAGATCCGTGACCTTGTTCGCACTGGCCAGGATCTTCTTGTCCACGATGATGCTGCGCCAGACGGTCCCTTTTCGGAACGCCAGTTTCAGCTTCTCCTCGCCGGTGTCGATGTTGACCAGCCTCTCGATCGGCATGATGGGATGGCGGCAGGCGATTTCGTCACCGCCAAAACCTCCGGGACGTTTAACGCCTTCGTCGGTCGCTTCCCAGCGGCCGGCGTCCAATTCAAGGGGCTGCTTCGTGAAGGACGTCGCGTTCCCGTACATGTCCATGGATTCGATTGTGGTGTTCTTCATGGCAAGGCAGAAGTTTTTGTACATCGTCGCAAACCCGCGAAACCCGATCTCTGCTGCGTATGCGGCCATCTTCCGGACCATGAGATTGTACACGAAGACGTTTTCACCCCTCTGCTCGTAGAGATATTGATAGGGCATCGGGGTATCGAAGTCAGCCTTTGTGAAGTTCCAGCCCATTTTTTCAGCGTATTCAGACAACGGCGATCACCTCCTTTCTCTCCGACGGCCGTCAGAACGGCACTTCGCCGTCCTCCTCATCGATCTCGGAAAAGTCTTCCGCGCTGACGTCGACGGGTTTTCCGGCCGTGTGGAAGTTCTCGGAGGAGCCGGCCTGGGCGTCACCGTTCCGCTTGCTGTCGCCGAAGTAGACGTTGTCCGCCACGACCTCGATGGCCGTGCGGTTGGTGCCGTCGTTATCCATCCACTTCCGGCTCTGCAAGCGGCCCTCCACTATGGCCACGCGGCCCTTGGTGAAATACTTGGCCACGAATTCAGCGGTGGCGCGCCAAGCCACTACGTTGATCCAGTCCGTCTCCCGCTCGCCGTTCTGCGGCTTGTAGTCACGATCCACGGCCAGGGAGAAACTGGTGACGGCGGTGCCGCTCTGGGTGCGGCGCAGCTCTGGGTCGCGTCCCAGGCGGCCCATAATTACAACTCGATTCAGCATGATATTACAGGTCAAGAATTCTGAACGAGCTTAAGGACGGGAGCGGCGTATTCCTCGCCACCGAAGAGGTTTGTCTGCCCAGGGATGTTGGGGACCATCTCCACAGCGATGACCCCGTCGCCGTCCTCGCCGCTGATAAACAGGGCCGTGGATACGGGGTTGGTCGGGCAGAGGGCCGATTTCACCGTGGAGCTGACCGCGATGGTCTGACGGTTATCGTCCGGCTGGAACTCTACCACAAGCTGGAGCTTCCGCTTCGCGGTGGACTTGGTGTTGGGATCCAGAATGTTGTCGATGATCTTCTGCATCTCGTAGTCGATGCGCTCCATGATGGCGCCCCTGGCCATCTGCACGATGCTGGTTCTGTTTTCATCCATTGTGGGATGCCTCCTTGTAATTGATGATTTTCGTCAGTTTACGTGTTGCACGGCAGTACGGACACTTCTCACAGCGGCGCGGCTTGATCTGTCCCTCCTTGATGGCTTGAAACCGGGGGGCCAGATCTTCCACCTCAGCCAGCTTCGCGGCAAGGTCTTCGTCGGTGATGTACAGGGCCTGCAGATCCGGCGAGGTCTCCTTCGTCCCGACCGCCAGGATGAATGGCAGCATATTCCCTTCGATGGCCTGATAGATTGCACCCTGGAGATCGTATCCGTAATGCTCCACGAACGGAATGCGCTGGTGCTCTTCATCGTTCCAGACGTCGTCCATGCTGGCCATGCACTTCTGATCGACGATAGCGCCATCCCGGAGGCTGAGGGCCCCGGCCGCCATGGGGAAGCGTCTGGCAATTTCCTCGCATGTGGCGGCGTCCAGCAGGCTGTCGATCTTGATCTTGAACGGGACGCCGGCGATAGTACCCGTGCGGATCACCTGCTTCTGTCCGGACATGAGTAGCATATAGAGCTCGTCCTCTTTCATCCGTTCGATGACCTCCTGCGCCCGCAGGTACTCCGCTTTCAGCGTCCCGTCCCGCTTGAAGATCTCCGGGTGCAGACGGGAAAAGTCCGGCAGCTCGCCGGAAAAATAGGCGTCCACGAAACTGCCTACCAGCATGGCCGTGGTGGTCTCCTGCTCGTACTCTCCGCGCAGCTCCGCCATAGCCGCCGCCTCGCAGCGGCAAAAGTGCTTGAACTGCGTGGAGCCCATATATGCCATGTTGATCTCTGGGGTGTAGTAGTTTTCCGTGGTAACGGTCGGCAGCATCACAGCACCACCTCCTCTGGATCGTCACTTCCGCCGGGAGCCCAGGTTCCCGTCTTATGATCTTCCGGGTCCGGGTTCGTCTCCCACGGAAGCGCTTCTCTTTCTTCCTTCGCGGCGGCAGGCGTGGGATCCTCTGCAGGTGCCTCGCTCTTGACATTTTGAGCAGTCTCCTTGCGTTTCTTGGCACAGGCAGCACAAAGAGGCACCCTGTAGTGCTTCGTCGTGTAGGCGGCCAGCCACGCCGCAGTCTTGCCCATTGCGGGGGCGATCTCTCCGCCGCAATCGGTACAGGTGGGAACGGTGGCCGCTGCCTTGACGCGGGGCTTGAAGGGCCGAACGCGAACGGCGCTGACTACCTCGCCGAAGGCTTTGATGCCGTGCTCAATGTATAACTGCACTTGAACACCGGGCCAGTCCTCAAAATAGCCGCTGCCGGCCACCTTCTCAATGTTCTTGGATCGCGCCACATTGAGGATCATGGGCTTGTTGCCGGGCTCCCTCCAGTGGACAACAGCCTTCTGGGACTTTCCCTCTGCTGTGACAACGGTTTCCGCCGCAACGACGCGATCTATCGTGAGGACCTTCTCCTCACCTTCCTGGAAATCTCCCTCCCCGATGAAGTTTGGATCGGATACGATCTTTTTCCAATGGGTCTTCTCCATATTTCCTCCTTATTGAAAATTCGCGAGGCTTTCGCCCTCAATGATGCTGTCCATTTCATATAGAAGTTCTTTTCTGAAACGCCTGGCAAATAGTCGGATCTCACCTTCTGCTCTCAAATGGCACTTCTCGCACACATTCTGTCCCGTGCGCTTCCAACCGTAATCGCAGGTCGGGCATTCTTCCATCTCTTCGATCTGCATAGAGCCGCACTTTTCGCACAGCTCATATACGGTATTGAGTGCAAACGGGTCGTCAGGCACCACCACACGCTCTGGCGTTCTGAACGTCGCTCCACAATAGCGACAATAGAATCTGGTTTCGTTCATGTCACATCCTCCTTGGCCGGCGCCATATACATGATAATCTTATCGAATCGGCGTTCTCCACACCCCACCGGAATCTGTCATACATCTTTTCGCCACCTCACCTTCAGCTCGTCCAGAACCAGCTCTGTCTGCTCGTATCGCTCACCGGTCCAATGCGTTCCGCCGGCGGGCCCGTCATACTTCCATCCAGCGGCCCGCAAGCTGGCCCCGTTCTCACTCTGGCGCGTATATGTCACCATGTGTTTGTACCCGAGGGCCTTCGCCGCCCTCCAGGCGGCTCCGTAGAGCATCGTACAGGCGTTACGCGTTCCATCGGTGCAGCACCGGTTGACCTCCAGCGTCAAGCCGTCGTCAAGGTACCGGCCTACTGGTCTGCCAACCATGACCACGCCGCACAACCGGTCTCCGTCATAACACGCCACGCTGAATTTATGGCCGACCGGCGGCTTGTTGTGTCGGTGATGCTCACCAACAAACCGGACTGCTGTTCGAAAATCACACGGGCGAAGCTCAAGCATCACTCCGCCTCCTTGTCCATGATGGCTCCGCAGTTGGGGCAGTAGTTGTAACCGTCACGAATGTCTATCAAATGTCCACACAATGAACACTCACCATATGGATTTGGGTTTAGCAACCGCCCATGCCTCACCTCCACCACATCGGCGGCGGGGATGGCTTCGATGATCTTCTTCCACCTTGCCGCCTCGGTTTTCCCGATGACAGCCTGATTCCTGCGTGTGGTTATCTCGTCAAGAATGTCTGATCGTTTAATATACTCATTCATACCGTCTCCTCCCCCCGCACTCTCTCGTATGGTTCCAGTTGTGACTTCACCATCTCCACCGCCAGGTCCGGCAGAGAAATATCGACGTAGACTTCGTATTCAATTCCGTCCCGGCAACGCATGCCGAGACGGGTGATCTCTGCGTCCAGCAACTCCGCAGGTATGGATTCGAGGTCAAGCCCCCAGCCCATTTCCGGCTGTCCGTTTCCCTTTTTGTTGTTGTGGACGTTGATCTTTTTTGCTATATCGCTGGCTCTGCCTGCGGCAATATCCCATAACAGTTTGCCGTGTCCAACAAACGGCTCTTTCTCGCCGATAATCCAGCGGTGCAGATAAGCGCCTGCCATGTCTCTGGCTGTAATATCAAGTCGCGTGATGGTCCATGTTACTTCTGCAAGATCCCGGATTGTCATACCGCCACCACCTTCATCAGCTGTGCCATGGTGGTGATGTTGATCACGCACCACTCCGGCATATTGGCCGCCACCACAGCGCGGGCCATCGGCGGGCACACAGCGTTGCCGCAGCGGGCCACCTGCTGGGTCTTGGGATAGTCTCGGCCCAGATAGTCCCGGTCGATGATGTAGTCCGCGGGGAATCCCATTGCCCGATACAGCTCCGGCGGCGTCAGCATGCGCAGCCCGATATCCCGGATGTAATACCATGCGCCCCGGATCCAGATCAGCAGGATCTCATCGTCCGCCAGCTGATACCCGCAGTGCTTATTGAGCAGAGCGCGGATCTGGGGCCAGTAGCCGAGGTCGGCGCCGGGTGCGTATTTGACCGTCCGCACAGACACAACGCCAAACTCCCCGCCTTGCGCGGTCACCGTCCGCAGGGGCTTGTCCGCTCGCTGGCCGATGTCCTGTCCCTTGAACTCCGCCACATGGGAGCATACAAGGGACTGCCCCCCGGAGCTTGTCACGGTGTTGACCGGCTCTTCCGGGCTGTTCCCCTTGCCCTTGTAGCCGCCCGCGTGGAACGGCTGCATGATAGCCGTGGTCAGAGCCTCCCGGTCGTGGCTGGTAGCCGTATGCATTGGCTCCGTCACATCCAGCGGCGCTCCGTTGCCGTAGTATTCGGTCATCTGCGCCGTCACAAGGCCGTACCGGTTGGAGGCGTCCACCGTGGAGATCGGCGCCGCCAAGCCCTGCGCTCTCGCGTAATCACCTTGCTCGGCGTGGTACTGGATCAGATTGGGGGTCACCAGCATCTGCCCGCCGCCGCCCGTTCTGACCGTATGTACCGGCTGATCCGCAGGAGCGCCCACGCTGTTGCTGGTGTTGGTGACGGTCAGCGGCGCCACAATGGGACGGCACAGGTTCTGCTTTGTCGTGCTGACCACCGTGCTGACCGGCTCCCGGATGTCATGCACGCGCGGGGCCTGTCCCTTCCGCTCTCCGTACCCCGTCGGTACGATGAACGGATCCCCGGAGCGGATGGTGAACTTGTCCACGCCGCGGATGATCCGCCGCATGGTATTGTCCGCCAGAGGCCGAACAGCATTGACGCCGTACCGCTTCTTGATCTCCGCTTTCCCGGCGAAGATGGACGGGCACGGCAGGCTCCAGTCGATGATCTCCGCCGCAGATACCCACGGTTTGCACTTGCCGCTCTTGACCTCCTCGCTGTCCCGCGGGGCATGGGTACGCTCCGGCCAGCGGATGGGACGGCCATCACGCCGGGCAATCAGCACGAAGCGCTTGCGGGTGGTAGGTGCGCCGTAGTCGGCGGCCACCAGCTCCCGGTATTCCACCTTGTAGCCCAGTGCCTCCAGCTGGGAGAGCCACTTCTGGAAGGTGTCGCCGCTCTTGCTCTTGACCGGCTTGCCCTTCCGCACAGGCCCCCACGTTTTGAACTCCTCCACGTTCTCCAGGATGATCACGCGGGGCCGCACGGTACCGGCCCACCGCAGGACGATCCACGCAAGGCCCCGAATATTGCGGTCTACAAGCGCGGCGCCCTTGGCCTTGGAGAAGTGCTTGCAGTCCGGCGAAAACCACGCAAGGCCGACAGGACGGCCGGCACAGACCTCTCTCGGATCCACGTCCCAGACAGATGCCTGCAGGTGCTCCGTATACGGGTGGTTGGTCTGGTGCATCAGGATCGCCGCCGGGTCGTGGTTGATGGCGATGGTCACAGGGCGGCCCGTGGCCAACTCGATCCCGGTACTGGCTCCGCCGCCGCCGGCAAAGTTGTCAACGATGATCTCGTCGAACAGGTTGATTTGGCTGCTCATACACTTATAAAAAATCCCTCCTTGCAAAATCGCTTTCCACGTCGTACAATGGAGGCGTGGAATGGGTCATTTCACGCTGTCTCGCCGGAGTTGCCGCTCCGACGGGGCATTTTTTTCAGCGGTCGATCCAGCAGATGAAGCGCATGACGCCTTTAGCTGCTGTAGCCGCCCCCAGGATGATCATGATGTAGGATACTGCGTCCACGCTTGTTCCCTCCTCCCGTTCATTTTGGCCGGCACCGGAGTGATGCCGCTCTCTGGCATTCGAAGCTCGTTCAGATCAACGCCGGATGCAAGGAACTCAATGACCTTGTCCGCGTCCACCAGCTTACGTCGCCCGATCTGCAGCACAGGCACCAGCCCGCAGCAGATGACGCGTCGAACAAGATACCTCGAAACGCTGCTGTCCGGGTCCTCTTCCCGGATGATGGCCATAACGCCATCGAGGGTCCTCATTCTGGGCATTTTTGATCACCTCCTGTCCAGATTTTCGGATACTTCTCGTGTTACTCTTTCTCCTGGAGAAGATCATCAACGGTCACGCCGAAGTAGTCGGCCACAGCCTTCACGTTGTTCACGCGGGGCATGGAGTCGATCCATCCCTTGATGGTGGCGTTCCCAAGGCCGAGCTCACGCTCCAGCGCGGCGATAGAGATCCCCTTCTGCTCACAGAGCTTCTTGACGTTCGCGTAGATCAAATTAACACCTCCATTTCCGAGCAAATTGAGATAACTCTTGACAAACATTAGAGAATAATCTACAATGGAAGGTACCACCCAAACCAAGAGAGTGTTCTCTGCCGCTTTAGGGCTCTCCCTACGCTCGCCCTCTATTGTATAGAGAACTCTCGAAGTTATCAAGCCTATATTTAGAGTTTTCTCAAAATTTTTGGAGGGAGCATTATGAACTCTGTCGAACGTGTGAAAAGGATCCTCAAGGAGCGCGGCATTCCTGTCAGCAGGTTGGAGAAGGATCTTGGCTTTTCCAACGGCTATATCTCTCAATTGAGACGCGGGTCGTTCCAGGCTGACAGACTCGAAAAAATCGCAAATTACCTAAACGTATCCATTGACTATCTGCTCCACGGTGTAGAAGAAGAAAAGGCCACCGTCCAAGAGGATGACGACCTGATCGCGATCCGCGACGCGCTCAAAGAGAACCCCGCGTTTCGTGCACTATTCGAAGCAAGTGTAGGGGTACCTGCCAGCCGGCTGTACGAAGCGGCGGCGCAGCTGGCCAGATACAAGGAGGAACAGAATTGACCCTGATTGAGAATGCCGACTTTTTCATTAGAGTGGTAGATCTCCCGCTTGGCGTGGGTGGAGTGGTGACGCCGAACGACGACGGCACCTTCTCCATTTACCTCAATGCGCGCAACAGCGCCCGAAAGCAGCGCAGTTCGTGCAGCCACGAGGTCGGGCACATTGAAAAAGACGATTTCTATAACGGAAAGAGCATTGGAGAAGTTGAGGGGTTATAATTTTTATGTGCATCTGCGCATCTGCACATAAAAAAAGACCGCCCCCGGGTACCAGCCGGAAGCGGTCAACGTAAACACCCACACCACACTCACAAGGGGGTAGTCTACCCGTTTATGGTATCATACCGCCCCCGGAAAAGCAAGGAGGAAGTATGGCCACAATCGAGAAACGCGGCAAATCCTACCGTATCACGGCTTATGCCGGATATAATGCAGACGGCTCTCAATGCCGCCGGCGCATGACATGGACACCGCAGCCCGGCATGACGGAGCGACAGATCCAAAGGGAGCTGAAAAAGCAGGCCGTTCTTTTCGAGAACGGCTTCCAATCCGGAGAGATCCCTGTCAATAAAAATATTCGGCTTCGTGATTTCCTGGACACCTTCGTGACCAACTACGTGCGGATCTATCGGAAGCCGAACACCGTCTCCCGCTATGAGCGCGACATCAGGCGCATAAAGGACGGCCTGGGCCACATGAAGATCGGGGATATCCGGCCCGTCCACGTATCCGCCTTTGCAAGGATGCTGCAAGAGGATGGCGTAAAAGACGGCGGCGGCAAGCTGGCGCCGTCCTCTGTGAACACGATCATGCGGACGCTGTCTGCCGCCATGGGCAAGGCCGTGTATTGGGGATATATCAGCACAAACCCGTGTCAGAACGCAGACACGCCGGCGGCCAGAGACAGTGAGGCGGTGTATCTCGATGAGGCCGAGGCACGGTTGCTCCTCCAGGAGCTGAACGAAAAAGCCCCCATCTGGTGGCGCGTCATGATCATCTGCGACCTCTTGTCCGGCCTCCGCCGCGGGGAATTGCTCGGGCTCCAGTGGCCAGATGTAGACTTTGACAAGCATATGATCTACATTCGGAGGACGTGGAATTACGGCGGCTCGAAGATGGGCTGTTATTTCAGCACGCCGAAGTCTGCCAGATCGAAGAGACCCCTGCATCTGTCGGCGTCGTTCTTCACCCTTCTGGCCCAGCTCCAGGCGTGGCAGGAGCAGCAACGCGAGCTCATGGGTGATGCGTGGCGCGGGCGCGACGATGATCCGCGGGTCTTCACGACACAGGACGGCGCACCGGTCTTTCCAACGTCTCCGTCTCAATACCTGTCGAAATTCTGCGAGCGAAACGGCCTCACACATGTCACACTCCATCCGTTGCGGCACACATACGCCAGCCTCATGATCGCCGACGAAGTCTCACTTGTAGAGATCTCCAGCCAGCTTGGGCACGCAAGGACGTCTACCACGGAAAATGTCTACGGACACGTCATAGCGTCTGCCCATGCAAAGGGCCTCGCCACGCTCGAAAAATTCGGTGACGTTATAACAAGCGGGTCGGAAAATAAACCCCAAATAAGCCCCAAAAAAAGAAAAACCGGGTGATCCCGGAAAAAGGAAAAACCCTGTAACCGTTGCGGCTACAGGGTTTTTTGGAGCTGCTGGGCGGATTCGAACCGCCGACCTCATCCTTACCAAGGATGCGCTCTACCTACTGAGCTACAGCAGCATATGGCGACCAAGAAGGGGCTCGAACCCTCGACCTCCAGCGTGACAGGCTGGCGTTCTAACCA
>JAEEGL013173257.1_pt1 | contig 27263 bp, 23 predicted proteins | sample 9134231 | NCBI WGS metagenome assembly JAEEGL01 (sample SAMN16246548, study PRJNA631951) | gut metagenome | biome: gut microbiome; feature: rumen; material: fiber-attached | host: Bos | place: Iran: Karaj | collected 2018-10
CGCAGGTGCACTTGCAATGATCGCAGGACTTGTCATCGTACCTGTAGTATCCCTTATCACCAAGAAGCCTGATAAGGAAGATATTGATAAGATCTTCAGTTGCTACGACAAGAAGAATCAGGTACCCGTTACCCAGTCGCTTGAGTAAACAAATAGTATTGATATTTTTTGAAAGCCCGCAGGCAGATCCTGCGGGCTTTTTTTGTGGATGCCTGAAAAAAGTTGTGAAAAGTTGTGAAAGATTTTTGAGGTTGTGAAAAGATGTGAAAGGATTTGCAATACGAGTATGAATTAATTTCAAATAATAAACAAAACTTATACCCGTAGTTTAGTTACATTCCTCCGGGCTTTAGCGAAAGGACAGGAAGAACAAAATAAAGAGAGCTGGTGAAATGACATCATTTGAAAGAGCGCCGAGAGTGTAATACTCTCGGCTAGTTGATTGTTTTTTGCGTCATAAGAGGAAACGTTAGAGCAAATCTCTGAACGTCTAAGAGAGTAGGTTTGAGGAGGATGGGGCAAGATATACACTACTTTATTATTGCTAATTTTGTCATAACGTATGTGGAATCTTATGGAATTTTGTATTGACACTTAATAAATTCATGGTATATTTTGTAATTACTCCCATTGAGTAATTATCCACAAATGTTAGAAATTTTAAACAATATGAATTGTGCATATTTTACAATAAACATTTAATGTTTTACAGCTGTAAAGAAATTGTATATAACGTCCGATATAATAAATACAGTGATTCGGACAAGGAACGTGAATTATAACCACGAATGATTTATCTGCAATTAATCCTTTAGATAAATGGAGTATTTACCGATATATATCATAGGTGGTTTGAATTTTTAAACCGAATTACATTGATGAATATTGGGTAGAGGGGGTACCCGCCTGATATGCATATACACGGAGGAATATATGGGTTCAACAGAATCAAGCAGTAGTGATAAGAAAGGAGGTAAAAAGACAGTCGGAATAATTATTCTAGTCGGTATTATTCTAATTCTTATAGGTGTAATCATTTTTCTGTTACTACCCAAGGAAGAGGAAGAAGAGCGACGGAATGTAGTTATAACCCCGGACAATGTTCAGGAAGTCTTGGAACAGATGAGTGCTCAGCCTGAAGAGAAAACACCGACGGGACACTACACTGTTACAATGAGTTTCGACTGGCATTTTGCTTCCGGAGATGCGATTTCACCAGATGCATATGTCAAGAATGAAGCTTCAAATTCTCATCCTGTATATGTGGATGTTTTCCTTGCAGAAGATAAGGATAATGCAATATATAAATCTCCCATTATCCCTTTGGGTAGCAGTTTGGAAAATATAGCATTGGATGTAGATCTAGAAGCAGGTACGTATGATTGTGTCGCAGTCTATCACCTTGTTGACGAAGCCCAAAACACTGTGGACACGCTCCGTGTAACCTTAACTCTTATAGTTGAGAGTTGATGGATGTGAATGAAAGTTTCACAAATAAGCAGAGTAAAGTAAACATTTTTAAAAGGAGGATTTCAAGGATGAAACTCAAAAAAATGACGGCTGTTGCAATGGCTGCAACAATGGTATTAGGAAACTCTATGATAGTTCTTGCAGATGAAGCAGTTAATGGTGCTACTGGTACAGGAACAGCTTTCGAGCATCTCAATAAAGAGATTATTACGGTTACTCTTCCGCTCGATAGTCAGGTTGAAAATGTGTTTAATTACTATGTAGACCCTGAGAGACTTGTAAACGAAGCTGAAAAGCTTGCAAACGGAACTGATGCTACGGCGAATGCTGATGGTGTTTATTTCTCAGTTGATAGTGATTTTGCAAGCACAAGTGCGGCAGTTAGTTTCGAAGGAAATAATAGCGTTGCTGTTGACGTAACAGTTGCTGCTACTGTTGAGAGCGCGGATACTGATATCGCATTGGTAGCTGATGCGGACGCTCTTGCTGCCGCAACTGCAGCAAAAACTCCTGCTCTTCTTATGACTCTTAATGTGGGAGATGAGTCTGTAGCAATAACTGAAAACGGTGGCTCAACAAAGGCTACTATCGCAGGAGTTGAAGATAACTTTGAAGTAACTGTTGGTGATGATGGATATGAGTACACCATCATTTCCGATCCTGCTGATTGGAATTCGGTTGATGTAACCCTTTCTGGAAAGACTAACAATGTTGATGTTACTGAGGGTATGACTGCCCCTACAATATCTCTTACTTGGACTGTTGCTAAACATGTTGATTCATATTTCTCTAGTTTATCAATAGGTAGTGCAGGTGTTACTTTGAATCTTCCCGAGGGCACCACTATTACCAGCGTAGTCCTTAACAAGGGAGTTGATAACGATGTAGTTCTTGCTTCTGGAAATACATATACTTTATCCGGAACAACATTTACTGTTAAGTCTGCAATTATTGAGGCTTATCCCGGCAAGACTGTAACTGTCACATTCTCTGATGGAACATCTGAAGTGCTGACCATTGCCTAATGCATTAAAGCAATTAAATATTTTGTAGGAGGAGGCATGCCTCCTCCTACTATTATTATTAGGAAAGATATGAGTTTATATACTGAGAACGATTCAGTTTTTTTAATAGGACAATATGTTATCAATGGAAGACTGTATGGATTGGGATTGGATGGGAATACAGTCTTTTCTTTAAATGAAAATACGAACGAACTAGTTTTTGATCACATGATTTTTGACAGTCAGCCAGTGGCAGACAAATCATATCATTTTGTGAGTGTTGTGGGACAAAAGTGCTACTTTGTCCCATTTATGGGAAATGCTTTAGGAATATACGATTATGAAGTCAGGAAATATAAATATATTAAGCTGGATTTAAGTGATGAATATCTCCAACCAAATGTTGGGAAATTTTATAATATAGTATTATATGAAAATAAGATTGTTTTAATTCCATTTGGCTATAAAGCAATCATGATATACGATTCGGAAAAAGAAAAATGGAAAATGGCTGCGGATATGCGATCTGAGTATGATGATACGCGGAAAATATTGTTTAGCAGGTATACATATTATGACCTGGAAACGATTATATTACCATCTTTATCATCGAATTCTTTGTTCTTCTTTAACTTAAGGAATGAGACTATAACAAAAAAGACTATATTGAATAAAGACATTTGCTTTAGCGCAATAGAGAAATATGATGATGATTATTGGATAGTCGCAAAAAATAAACTTTTAATCATTCGATGGAATGAAAAGAAAAAAATTTTAGAAAAGTATACTTCTTTTCCTGATGGTTGCGAAGAAGATAATAGACATTGCTTTGATGACAAGGGAATAACCTTATATAAAAATTGGCTTTATTGTTTTCCTGCAGGATCTAATATGGCGATTCGCATGGATCTAAATACAAAGGTGATTGAGCAACTTCACGAGTTTGATGAGTTTTGTTGTGATAAAAGATTAGTCAGAGGGGTATCAACTTTTGACGGATGTGCAAGGAATGACGAAGTGGTTTATCTTCACTATCAATTAGGAGAAATACTTCGATATAACATGGAATCTAGGGAGATAAAGAAATATAGTAGAAGAATAAGTCTATCCGGGTGGCTTGAGTTAATGAAAAATTCCATTCAAAAGGAAAAACTATGAAATATAATCCGAAGGTGAGTATTATTTCTCCGTGCTATAACGGAAGTAGATATATTTCGCGTATGCTTGAATCAATTCTGAAGCAAGAATACGAGAATATTGAATTGATTTGTGTAAATGATGGCTCTACAGATAATACAGAAGAGATAATCCATTCATATGAAAATAAATTTTCAAGATGCGGAAAGAGTATAAAGTGCGTCTCTCAGCCCAACAAGGGCCAGGCAGCAGCACTTGATAACGGTTTGAAACATATATCCGGTGAATACCTTGCTTGGATTGATTGTGATGATTATATTCTTCCTTCTTCTATAAGCAAAAAGGTGGATTATTTGCAAGGTAATAAGAATTGCGCTGTAGTAACAACAGACTTATATGTGATAAATGAAGAAATGCTTGAAAAAACTAAGGATATATATGACCTGGTGTTTTTGAGTAAGAATGCGTATACAAAAGGAAAAGAGTTTAAAAATTTAAATTTTCAAAAAAGACAGTTTTATCTAACTCTAGTTGGTTTGTCCATAATGGAATGCCATACCCATTTGATTGATGTTTCTGCATTTCGCAGAATTAATCCCAAAATGAATATTCCAAAGTGTAGATCTGGACAAAATTTTCAGATGCTTTTGCCTATGTATTATCACTTTAACAGAGGATACATTGACGAACCTTTGGCTTGTTATGTAGTGAGAAAAGACTCGCATTATCATACTTATCGAAACGATAATCAACAAATTGAAAGACTGACAGACTTAATTAATATGCTGAATGAGATGTTCACTAATATGGGGATTTCTGAACATGAGATTCAAAAGTATATCAAGATGAGCGGATTTTATAAAGAAAGAGAAAGGGTGCTTGAAAGATGTCAGAAATAAAACGATGGTCCGGTAACACGACTACAGAAGTATCATTATATGATGACGAACTGGATAATTTATGCTCTTACATCAAAGAACATCCCGTGAACTATATCTTGGGGAAAGGATATATTGGATCTGCACTCATGAAGTACTGCATACAAGCTGACTTGTATGTTGACGGTATGATTGACACTTCGGAATTAGACTCAATTTCAAATAAGGATAATTGTGGAATTATAATTGGAGTAAGCGATAAATATCTAATAGAAATCACGAAACTATTGGAGGAAAGACTTCCCCAAAGTAAGTATTTTTTGTTGAGTTCATCTAAGCGTGATTCTATAGGAAAATCGTTTGATTTAAATATGGTAAAGAAAGATTTCTGGATTAATATCTTTGTAACAAATACATGTAATCTTTTTTGCCGTAGCTGTTCAACATTTTCTCCGATATGCCATGATAGTTTTTATGATGTAAATCAATTCAAAAAAGATATAGGACGTGTTTGTATTATGGATTTTGAAACCATTTCCATTCTGAAGTTTACTGGGGGGGAAGCATTTCTTCATCCAGATATATTCACCTTTTTTTCCATAGCTAGGGAATACTATCCGACGATTCCAATCGAATGTTACACTAACGGAAGCACTTTGTTAAGATTTAGCGCGGATAAACTTGATTTCTTGTCGAAAAACAAAATTGTTCCTGTTATTACTGAATATCCAGTTGATAGAATAGATTATTCAACTCTTTATAAGAAGTTGAATGAGGCACGAGTCGATTATGAGGTAATATACTCAGAAAAACAGAAGTATTTCTCAAAACGACCTATAAACCTTTCAAGGAACACACCCAAACACCTTTTTTATCAATGCCCTCGATATAAAATGTGTGATAGCGTATTTCTATACGAAGGAAGAATGTATAAATGCATATATGCACTTTCTTCGCAAGCGTTTAATAAAGCCTTTGGAACGAACTTGGAATTGTTGCCGGGTGATTATGTGGACATATATAATTCCAAGGCAGAAAATGTGTATGAATATTGCATGAAACGCTTGCCGTTTTGTGGTTATTGTTCACCAATAGAAGAAGTGGTTGAATGGGGATTGTCAAGCAAAAGCATTAAGGAATGGACGTAAGAAACAAATTTCGTTGATTTTGTACAAAACTATAGGCAGAGCACATGAAAACAACCAAAAAAGTAGGAATCCTTTCTTTATATTATAGAACATATAATTATGGCGCCCAGCTTCAAGCGTACGCTCTATGTAAAGTAATATCTTCCATGGGATATGACTGTGAGCAGATTCAGTTTGCATGGAGCAGAATACAAACGCAGATATCTTATGAAAACTATAGTATTGATAAAAAGGCGTTTGAGGAATTCTACTTGAAAATTCCTCATAGCGAGGAAGTATATTTCCCTGAGAATATTTTAAAATCTAATCATCATTATTCTCATTTTGTATGTGGAAGCGATCAGATATGGGGTGCTGAAAAAAGCATGCCATTATACACACTTCCAATTATGTCTCTGGGGTTTGCAAATGAGGATAAAGTACGCATAGCATATGCTGCAAGCATGGGCGGAGTAAGAATAAGTGATGACAGATTAGGAGCTATTAAGAGTGCTGTAGAAAAAATGGATGAAGTATCTGTTAGAGAGAAAAGTTCCATTGCATTTATGAAGGAACATTTTGATCGTGATGTGCAGGCAGTACTTGATCCTGTTTTTTTATTGGAGAAGGAAAAATGGGATGAGATAACACAGAATCTGGATAGTGAGGAATATGTCTTTTTATACAATATATCCGAAAATAAAGATTTGGATCGTGTAGCAGAGCAAATTTCAGAAAAAAAGCATATCCAGATCAAAAAAATAGGTTATGTTGGAGCAGAGAAATATGGTCCGATTGAATTTATTAGCCTTATAAAATACGCAACTTACGTAGTAACTGATTCGTTTCACGGAACAGCGTTTTCGATAATTTTTCATAAGGATTTTCTTGCGTTTCCTGGTGATGCGATAAAATCCGATTACTCGAAGAACTATAGGCTGACTGATATGCTTGAAAGTTTGGGTTTATCAGAACGTTTTGTTAATGAGGTGAGCGATGAGGACTTGATAAATTCAATCGATTGGAGTGAAGCTGATAGAAAATTAAATGCTCAAATAGTGAAATCCAAAGAATTTTTACTAAAGGGATTGTCGAGGGATAATTCTGAGAAAGTTTCAGGAATAATAACACGAGAAAAGTGCATTGGGTGCGGGAATTGTTATAAAGTATGTAGAAATAACTGCATCAAAATGGTAGAAGATTCTCTTGGCTTCTCTTATCCGACTGTTGATAGGGAATCTTGTGTTAATTGTGGGGAATGCGAAAAGTATTGTCCTGTTATTCAAAAACGGAAATCTGGTTGTCTGATTAATAAGGCATATAGTTATAAGAGTAATAGCGATTCAGTCAGAATGCATTCCAGTTCTGGAGGAGCTTTTTATGATATAGCGAAAAAGTTTATTTCAAAAGGTGGATGCGTTATCGCGGTAAAATATTCGAAAAGTTTTAAGGCAATTCATGATATATGCCGAAGTGAATCTGAACTAAGAGATTTTTGTCAAAGCAAGTATGTTCAAAGTTCTAATTTGAATATATATGATATCGCAAAGGGATATTTAAACAAAGGAACTAAGGTTTTGTTTGTGGGGACTCCTTGCCAAGTTGCATCTCTAAAGAACTTTCTTGGCGAGGAACAAGAAAATCTTGTATGTATCGATTTGATATGCGGTGGGGTTACTTCACCTAAGCTGTTTGAAAAATATGTATCTGAGAAGCAAATTGCAGGCCAACTTAATAACATATCCATGAGGAGCAAAGCACGTGGATATAAAGAAAAAAGCGGATTGCTCTCATTTTCAATGAAATTAGAATATGATAATTATTCTATAGACATCCCCAAAAGTGAGGATAGATTTCTGGAGACAAGATTCTCGTTTTATCGGGACAGTTGTTTTGAGTGCGATTTTAAAGAAGACAATAGAATGTCTGATTTAACAATTGGTGATGATTTAGTATCAGAGGACGATGGACTCGGGAAAACGCTGATAATCGTGAGAACGTTAAAAGGAGAAAAGCTGCTTGAAGAAATCATGGATTCTACTAACTGCTCTGAGACTGATTATTCAGCGCAAAAAACCAGGAATAGAATGATCGAACACTGCTTCACACCACCTGCTCAATATCTGTACATTCGTGAGAAAATCTCATCTTCAATGGACGAAATATATTATCAAAACCTTAACTTCAATTCCATTGTAGAAACGGATAAGGTTAGAAGAGAACTTTGGATTGAAAGATTGCGGAATGATTTATTGATTAAGGTAATTAAGTTTAAGGAATATGAATTGGTTTTGGAGGATATACCTTCTATTAGAGATAAAATTCTAATATATGGTGCCGGGAAGATCGGAAAAGAGTTGAAGGATTGTGGAGGTATAAAGATTATAGGCTATATAGATGGCGCGGGGAAAATGACTAATTGCCTTGGCCTTCCTGTTTATTTGCCTGAGGATTCTGAGCTGAAAAAAAATATAGGTGATGGAAAGGGATGCACAGTGATAGTTACACCGATATGGGATATGGTAATAATTGAAGATAAAATTAGAAGATTATTTCCTGAAATAGATGTCGTTTCTTTGGCGGATATCATGCAATCGGTCAGGTGATTTTTTGGAGAAAAATATGAAGATCGGGATCTTTGGATGTGGGTATATATATGACCAATACAAATCATTAATCCCTGACGAACATGAATTGATTGTATTGATTGATAATAGTGAAGAAAAACATGGGACATGTGTGGACGGCTGCGTTGTGATATATCCACGGGAATTGCACAAATATGATGTGGATAGCGTAATTCTCATGAGTAATGCTTTCTGGGATATGAGAACGCAATTGATTCAAGAAGGATTGTCTGATAGGAAAATTATACATTATCTCGATTTTATGGGAATGGTGTCCGATAAAACGACGATATATCCATCATCTAGAATTTGTAATGCAACGAAAACTCTTTTGATATTGACGAGCCACTTGGGGTTTCATGGAGGGGCAGTTGCTATATTAAGAGCAGCAATTATTGCGTCAGATAACGGTTACAGAGTAACTGTTGCATCTCCTTGTGGAGATAATAAATTTATTAAAACTTTATCTGAAAAGGGAATTGAAGTTATAATTCGAGATTATTTGGAGTATGCATCTGAGGATAAATTGCACTGGATATTGGAGTATGATGAAATAATAGTAAACACATTCCCTATGGTGCGTTGTGCTATTAAATTGTCCAAGTCAAGGAAAGTGAAGCTTTGGCTGCATGAGAGCCCTGAGATTTACAACGATTTGGAATATTGGCATGAGGAGATACAAGAAGGAATATTGAATGAAAATTTAAAACTATATGCTGTTTCTAATCGTGCAAGACGGAATTTTTTGCTTCGATACTGTTATTCAGGGAGTATATCTATATTGCCAGTTGTAATAGAAGATTGGTATGTTGAAAAAAACAAACGCTATGATTCCAAGATTCGATTGGCTGTTATCGCTAATATGGCATATAACAAGGGCCAAGATGTGGTGTTAAGGGCTTATGAAAATATATTATGTAATCAAGAAGTAGAATGGGTGTTCATTGGAAGAGCGTCAAATGATGAATATGCTCAAACTATCAGATCAAGAATAAATCGGTCTGAAAGATGTGTTTTCCTAGGCGAAAAAACAACTGAGGAAATGAGAACACAGTACAATGATATAGACATTGTGATTGTTCCTTCACGTGAAGAGACGTTTTCAATGGTTGCAGCAGAAGCTATGATGATGGGAAAGATATGTATTGTATCTGATCATTGTGGTATATCTGAATTTATTAAACATGGGGAAAATGGTTTTGTATTTAGAAGTGAGGATTATACAGAGTTATCTGACATAATAATGTGGTGTTTGCGAAATGATGAGATATTTAATGTTATTGGAGAAAATGCTAGAAGAACGTATGAAAGTTCTTTTAATATGGATATAGTTAAGAGGATGTTATTAGATAGTATAGAAGAATAAAAAATTATGGCTAAAAACCCTAAAACAAAGGTTATTGCTCTGTATCTTCCACAATTTCATAGAATACCTGAAAACGATGAATGGTGGGGCGAGGGTTTTACTGAGTGGACCAATGTAAAGAAAGCTGTCCCTAATTATGTGGGGCATCTTCAGCCCAGGATTCCTTTAGGTGAAAATTATTATGATCTATCTGACCAAAATGTGCTGTTGAATCAGATGCATCTTGCGGCTAAGTATGGAATAGATGGTTTTTGCTTTTATCATTACTGGTTTGCCGGAAAAAAACTGTTGGAGAAACCGTTGGAAGAAATGATTTCCAATGATGAGTTGCCGTTAAACTTTATGTTTTGCTGGGCAAATGAACCTTGGACCAGAACATGGGATGGGGACAAAGGCTCAAAACAAATATTAATGGCTCAGGATTATGGATCAGAAAAGAATTGGATTGAACACTTCGAATATTTAAAACAATTTTTCGTCCGTGATGAATACATCAAGGTGAATAATAAACCTGCACTTGCAGTATATAAACCCGCCGATATCAATGACAGAAAAGAAATGTTTTCTGTATGGAATAAACTGGCGTTAGAATGTGGATTTGAAGGGTTGTTTATTATAAATGCACATAGATCATCAATAGAACTTGAGCTTCCAATGTATGGTGATGCAATATATGAGTTCGAACCGTTTGTGGCCAGACAGTTGATTAACGAAAAGGATTATTCAACCAGGTACACCATTGTCGATGATGCAGGGACTGAATATGTTTATGATGTTATCGATTACTGCAAGTTATGCGATAGGATGATAGACAGATATGCTCCCAAAAATTCTAATCATTATCTGGGCTTTTTCACCGGATGGGATAATACGCCTCGTGTAGGTAATCGGGCCAAACTGATTTTTGAAAACAATACTCCGGAAAATGTGAAGTATTATTTCGAAAAGCAATATCGCAGAAGTGTTGAATGTAATAATGAATTTCTGTTTATAAACGCATGGAATGAATGGGGAGAAGGCGCAATTCTCGAACCGGATGAAAAGTATAAATACGGTTATTTGGAAGCGATAAAAAGTGTAAAAGATGAATTCTGAAATAGAAAAAGAAATTGATTCATTAAAAAGAACAATCCGCTGGGAACAGATAAACAATCAATGCCTTTATGAAATTATTATGCTTTCGGATAAAATGTCCGAAATCAAAGCATTTTTTTCTAAACAAGGCATTGATAGTATTGCGGTTTATGGCTTGGGGAGAGTTGGAAAGGCATTCGTGAATCTTATGAAGAAATCAGGGGTGCGAGTTGCTTATTGCCTTGATAGAAATAAATCGATATCGTTGGAGGGTGTTGAGGTAAGACATTCTCTGGAAAATGCAACCGGCGATATTGATATGATGGTTGTCACCGTTGAACTTGATTTTGATAAGATTAAAGCTGAAATGAAATTGGACGATTCGGTTTCGGTTGTTACAGTCAGAGATTTGATGGAAGCAATTCTACTGATTCCGGAGAAGATTGATTTATGATAACAGTAATAATCCCCATTTATCACGGAAAACAATATATAGAAAAACAGATAAAACAACTTGAAGCGGCGTCAGAAAAGTTGACATCATTATCTGGAGAACAATTAGAAGTTATTATTGTTAATGATGATCCGACGAATCCGATCGAAAAGGGATATGAATCGATTGGAATACAACCGGTTATTGTTAATTCCGACATAAATCGTGGAATACATGGAGCAAGAGTATTTGGCTTGTCTTTTGCTAATGGGGATTATGTTCATTTCCTGGATCAGGATGATGAGATATCTCCATATTTTTATTGTGATCAGATCAGTAAGATTGGAGATGCTGATGTGATTTATTGCAGAGGTTACAATGGAAATCTTGAGATATATAACAATGACAGAGTATTTGAGAAGTCTTCATTAAGGGAGAATATATTTGACAGGCCACCAATGATTTCTCCGGGACAGGCACTTATAAGAAAAACGTCAATTCCTCGTTATTGGAAAGACCATATTCTGGAAAACAGTGGAGCAGATGATTATTTTCTGTGGTTGTTGATGGCTGCGGATAATAAGAACTTTATTCTCAATGAGAATAAGCTGTTCAAGCATGTTCTTAACGGTATCAACCAATCGTCTGACATACTTAAATGTCGCCTATCGGATATGGAAGTGGTTGATTTGATGATGCAGAGTGGATTGCTTACTGACAATGATGCCGAATTAATTAAGGAAATGCCTGATAAGCAGTTTGCACGAAAGAATTCTATTCAGTTAAAAGCTCAGGCTTCACTCTATCTGCTGAACAGAATTGTTAAATCTGAAATTGAAGGCAATGGAATTGAATCTGTTATCAGATCAAAGCATGTTGAATCTATAGCAATATATGGGGCAGGTGAATTGGGAAGAAGACTCTATGAGATTCTTTCTCACAGAGGATTTACAGTAATCTGCTTTATAGACAAAAATGCTGATTATCTTACCACTGATATTCCTGTATATTCCCCTGAAAAAATCCCATCAAGCATAGCATTTGATGCAGTTCTTGTATCTCTTTCTACAAATGATGCTGAAGTAAAAAAGTATATTGAGAATACCTTGAATCATAGAACGTATACTATTCAGGAAATAGTAGAAGAATTGCCTGAATTGGTTAATGGTGATATTTGGGAGAAGACATGGAATTAAGAAAGATAAATTCCAATGATATAAAGGAAATAAAAGATCGACACATATGGATGGTCAGATATTTTCCGGACTATTTAAACGAAATATATGATAAATATCCGGACCTTCCCATGCTATGCGGAATTATTGACACGGATCCGTCGAAGCAGGGTAGAAGGGAGTTTAGAGGTCATTCTTTTGAAGTATCAGGAATAGAAAAACTTTCGGATTTACCCAAAGATTCGGTGCTTATTATTTGCACCGGATATTATAAAGAAGAATTTGATCTTCTGGTAGAAAGTGGCTTGCCCGATCTTATTGGAGATCATATATATTACTACGCCAATCGAGATACTGAGTATTATGAGGAATATCTGGAAAAATATAATGATACTCCTTTGAAAAATTTGATAGTTTTCAGAAGTGGGATGGGGACATGGGAATATGTTCCCGGAATGGATTTTACCGAGAATTCCAGGGCGTTGTATGAGCATATGCAAAAGGCAGGCCTATGGAATAAATACGAAATGGTTTGGCTTGTAAAAGATCCTGAAAAGTATTCGGAATTATCATCTAAGTATAAAAACACTTCTTTTGTTTCATATGATTGGGCAACGAGCGATAATCCGGATTATAGGGAGCGGTATTATAGTGCGATATGTCTAGCAAAGTATTTTTTCTTTACCCATGCATGCGGTTTTTGCAGACTTCCGCGAGAGGGACAGATTAGGGTTCAGTTATGGCACGGTTGTGGATTTAAAACAGTAAAGAATACTGTTCCGCAGCGTAAGCGCTATGAATATACTACTGTAGTTAGTAATAAGTACGCTGATATCCATATTAAAGAATTTGGATTAGATGAAAAACAGATGCTTGTGACTGGATATGCCAAACAAGATTGGTTGTTCCATGTGACAGAAGGTTGGCAACAATTATTGGGGATTCCCAATGCTTCAAAGTATATTTTTTGGCTTCCGACATTCCGCTCGGCAAAAGGTCCGGTCTCATATATGGATCCAAAGAAAAAATCGACCGGTACCGGGCTGCCTGTTATAGAAAGTGTTGAGCAGCTTGAAGAACTAAATAACAAACTGAAAAAATCTGATGCGGTATTGATAGTAAAATTACATCCTCTCCAAAAAGATATTGATGCGCAGGGATTAGGTTTGTCAAATGTGTTTTTTGTAGGAAATGAAAAACTTGCGTCATGTGAACTTCATATAAACAATATACTCGGGGACGCGACAGCTCTGATCAGTGACTATTCATCGGCCGCTGTTGATTATTTGTTACTTAACAGGCCGATAAGTTTTACGCTGGATGATATCAAAGAGTATAAGGAAAGCAGAGGGTTTGTTCTTAATCCTATTGAAGAGTGGCTTCCGGGAAAAAAGATATTTGAATATACGGATTTTATATGCTTCATAGATGAAATATGTAAAGGTATAGATAGTGAGGCTGAAATAAGGGATTCAATTCGTAAACGCTTGCTTGATTATTATGATGACGGAAATTGCGAAAGAATCGTAAAGAGACTTGGATTGTAGGAATAATATATGATAATGCGCGATGCTGATCTGAATGAATTTGCCGAATTTATTCATTCAGAGAATAAAAAAATCATAGTTTTCGGATACGGAGTGGTTTGTAAAGTAACTCTGCCTTATTATCTGGAACAATTATCTCTTTCTGAGTCGGTAATATGCATAGTGGACAACGATTGCAATAAGCAGGGAGAGAAATTGTCTGTTTCCGGGAATGATATTGGAGTTAGACCGACGGATATCATCAAAGAATACCCGGATGCAGTAATACTTATTTCAGGAAGCAGACCGGAGGGAATCATTAGTTTTCTTGAAAGTATCGATATTCCTAATCAGATTTTTCTTTTCCCTAAAATGCTTACTTACATATGTAAGGGCAAAAAGGCAGAAGAAGTAATTCGTAAGAGTGATAATCAGCTTATACCAAAAAAGATTCATTATTGTTGGTTTGGGGGCAATCCGGTTCCGGACAAACTTAAAAGGTGCATGGATACTTGGAATAGATTTTGTCCGGATTATGAAATTATCGAATGGTCTGAGAAAAACTATGATGTAATGAAATATCCGTTTACCCGGGAAGCATATGCACATAAGAAATGGGCATTTATTCCTGATATAGCCAGACTTGAGATTTTATATGAAAACGGCGGAATATATTTGGACACTGATATCGAGTTGGTCAGATCTTTGGATGAACTGTTATTTCAAAAAGGATATGTCGGGATTGAAAAATGGGGAGTGATCAATATAGGCGGTGGATGCGGTGTGATCCCCGGACATCCAATGATAAAACAACTTTTGGACAGGAGAATCAGCAATTCGTTCATACGTGAAGATGGAAGCTTAAATATGGAGTCAAGTGGTAGTTATGAGACTCTTCCCTTTATTGAAGCCGGATTTAAGCCAAATAATACGACACAGACTGTGTGCGATATGACAATATATGGTTCGGATTATTTTCACCCGTATGACTATATGACAGGAAATTTGGATATGACTCCTAATACCTATAGTATTCATAGGTTTTCAGAAAGCTGGGTTGACAGGAAAAAATGACCTAAATGCCCTTTTTTTCGGGCTTAACCGCTTAAGAAAATTGACCGGACGGACGATATAATAGTATAATTAGTGTTACTCAATAGGAACAAATGGATTTGTCTGAGGGTACGGAATATGATTAAAAATATCCGGTTGTACAAGAAAATCTGTGCTTGGGCGACCGTCGCCGTCATGGTGGCGGGCTTTCCTATGTCCGTTCATGCGACCGAGCCTGATAATAACGATACAGAATATGAAGCTGTAGACGTAGAAGAGGATGATTCCGAAGCGCCCGAAGAGGTTATAGACGAAGAAGAGGAAGAAGTCGAAGAAGTGGCTGCAACCTCAGAGTCTTCCGAAGAAACCGTATCCGATGAGGAGGATGAGGCTGAAGAGCCTGATGAATCCGTTGCTTCTGAGGATTCCGATGACGAAGCATCTGCTGAAGAGGCTGATGACGAGGAATTAACCTATGTAAATCCTCTTGAAGAGGACCATCCTTCAGGAATTCTTATGCTGGACGCCGATCCCGATGAGATGACTACCTCAGAAGGTTCTGCCGAGGGAAGCGGATCTCTTAAGCTGACCACTATCAAGAAGCCTAAGAATGTCGTATCCATGGTTGTTCCGATTCTTGGAAATATCGATTATGATTTCGTGCTTGATCCCGAAGGATTGGTTGCACTGAATCCTAACAATAATCTTGTCGGCGGAGAATCTTCCGTATATTTCAGATCTTACGATTCGGATAACACCTATACCGTATTTGCGGATGTTGCGGTTGCGGTTAACAGAAGTACGGTTCCCGTGATCCTTCAGGTTGAGCTTAACGTAAGAGGCGCATCCGACTTAGGAATCACCCTTACCGATCTTAAGAATGTACATTCTTCCGAAACACCCGCACTTTGTTTTGGAATACTTCCCACAGAAGTCGGAACGGTTGTCGGAGATTCGGCGGTACCCGAAATGCCTGTTGTTAAGTCTGAAATGGCTGTAACCGATGCAAACGGATACGCATTTAAGGAAATCTTCCTTCCCGGATCCGTAGATAATTTCGAAATCCTTACACTTCCTACCTCTGAACAGGATGTTTACGTTCAGGAATACAGAGCATTGGAAGATGCAAGATGGTCAACGGCAGGATTTACACTTTACGGAGCATGTACCAGAAATGCCGACTGGAGTGAAACTTTTGAAAGCATGTTAAACGGCGGAAATCTTTATTTCACTGTTACCTACAAGATGACGCCCGTATTTGAAGATAACGAGGATGAATAAATCTCTTTTGACTGAGAATAATAAGATCAGAACTATTCTTTTAGTCGTTTTAGGGATTGTCGTTATTATGGCGGTTGTATTAGGCATAGTTATTTCTAAGAACCGCAGCACAACCGGAATTTCAGAAGATACGCAGCAAGGCGAAGGCCTTGCTGCTTCTTTGTCTTCGGAGGAGGGTGAACTCAGGGAAGTTTTGCAGACTCCGGCTTCGGCGGATCCTACGGAATCGCCTGACAAACCTGCGGAAGTGGTAAAGGTTCCCGACGGGAATTTCCAGATTACCATGACAACGGAGTGGAATTATCCGGATATTAACACCCCGGCTGAGGATTCATACGTGGAAAATGCCAAAAATAATACTCTGGATACAAGATTATCCATTGTTTTGGCGGAGGATGAATCGGTGATTTTATATGAGTCACCGCTTTTGACGGTCGGTTCGTATACGGCGGGAATTCCGTTGAAAACAGAACTGGCCCCCGGCACATATGACTGCGTCGCGATATATACCCTCTATGCTCCGGGAAGCACGGAATCATCAGGAAGTGTCAGAGTCAGTCTGACAATTAATATAGGAGAAGGAAGTATTTAGTAACAGCTATGTCCACATTCAATTCTGTAGAAGAAGCAAAAGAGTTCTTTAAAAACGACAAATTCGCATACAACAGCGGAATGGTGCTGGAGGATCTCGGAGAAGATTTTTCGCTCTGTTCCATGGATCTGGATGACAGGCATCTGAATGCGAACGGCGGTATCATGGGTGGTGTAATGTTTACCCTGGCAGACCTTGCATTTGCTGCTCTTTCCAACAATATCCACAGACCGACCGTTGCACAGCAGGTAAGTATCAACTATTTGGCCGCTCCAAAGGGTAAAAAGCTGCTTGCCAGGGCCGAACTTCTCAAAAACGGCAGATCCAGTACGATCATTCAGGTAAAGGTGAGCGATGAAACGGGCCGTGATATCGCTCTTTTTACGGGAACGGGCTTTAAATTATAAGGATTTCTATCCAAAATATCTGGATTTCCGACATATCCGGGAGGTAATATCCCTGATCTGTCGGAATTTTTTTATTTTTTGTGACCTGCTTTAAATACCCTCCGTCTTTCATGGTGTAGGGCAATAAAACACTGCATAAAGCGGCAGATTACTCGAAAATAATGAAAGAAGGTATAGATATTATGAAAAAACAGATCGTAGCAGGATTACTCGCAGCTTCAATGATGGCAGGATGCGGAGCGACAGGAAATGTAGGCGGCGGACTTATAGATCCCGGACCGGCAAGAAGCTCAAGCGCCAGAAATGTAACCGCTGATGCCCCCGAGATTGAAGTTGAAACCGGAGATATGAAGAATGAACAGATTAATGCTGTTTCAGCATCATCATTTGAGCTTCTTCAGAAGGTTTCTGAATTCGAAGGCGAAGGATCAAATGTCCTCATTTCCCCCACTTCCATGATGATGGCGTTCGGAATGCTTGAAAACGGAGCATGTGGTGAGACCCTTACCCAGATTGAGAACACTTTCGGTTCAATCCCCGTTTCCGAGATGAACCCCATTATGTACTCGATGGCTCAGCGTTTTAACGGATCCAAGGACGTAAAGTGGAATGTAGCTAATTCCGTATGGTTCAAAGAAGACGGAACGGTTGAAGTTGTTCCCGATTTTGCGACTGCAGTAAAGAATTACTATGGTGCGGATATCTGGATGGCTCCTTTTGATGAGTCCACTCTTAAAGATATTAACGGATGGGTAAACGACCAGACTTACGGGATGATCCCTACCATTCTGGATCAGATTCCCGATGATGCACGTATGTACCTTATCAACGCCATGGCTTTTGAAGGCGAGTGGATGAATGAGTATGAGAAGTCGGATATTATCGAGGGACAGTACTTCACCAACTATGATAATTCAACCACTGAAGTGACCATGCTTTTCAGCCAGGAAGACAATTACTTTGAGATCGCAGGCGGTACCGGATTCATTCGTCCTTACAAAGGAGGGGAGTATTCATTCGTAGGTATTCTTCCCGAAGAAGGAACTTCAGTAGAAGACTTCCTTGCAGAGCTTGCTGCAAACGGCGATCAGTTTGCAGAGGCAATCAGAAATCCTGAGTACAATTCCGAAAACGTGCTCGTAAAGATTCCTGAATTTGAAGACGATTACTTTGCAGAGATGAGTGGTATTCTTCAGGCGATGGGAATGGAACTTCCTTTTGATCCCGACAACGCAGATCTTACCGGAATGGTTCGTGCGACCGAAGCTGTTGACTATAACGCTTACATCGGAAGAGTTCTTCACAAGACCTATATCAAGGTTGACAGAGAAGGAACCAGAGCAGCAGCAGTCACCGCAATCGAGACTCTTGATGCTTGTGCGATCGAGATGGAGCCTCCCGTATATGTATTTCTTGATCGTCCCTTCGTATACGGAATCGTTGACAATGCAACAGGTCTTCCCGTATTCCTCGGAACCGTAAATCAGCTTTAATACCTGCCCCACGGCGCCTGCGTTTACACCCCTGTACGCGGGCGCCGTTTTTTGTTGACACATCAGCCTTCCTTGGTAAAATATCACTTATGAGTAAAAAAATATTTTTTTCCGATCTGGACGGAACCCTTCTTACCAAAGAGAAGAAGATTTCAGTAAAAACAAAGAAGGCACTGGATGAATTTGCGGCAGCAGGCAATCATTTTGCGATATGCACCGGAAGAGGACTGGATAATGTAATCCCGGTCAGCAAAGAGCTGGGACTTGACTATAAGGGAATGTATTTTATCTGCTATAACGGCGCGGAGATCTATGACGTCGATGCAGGTAAGGACATATTCAGAATAGGTGTTCCTCTTGAACTGATCCCCGGTATATTCGAGACCGCGGCAGAGCACGGAATCCACGTTCATACGTATACCAAGGATTCGCTTGTTTCACCCGAAAACGGAGAAGAGATGCAGTATTACAACAGGGTTATCAAAAGACCCGTTGTCGTAACCGACGATATTGTCTCTGCACTTCCCGAAGATCCCTGTAAAGTCATAGCAATCGAACTGCATGATCTTGATAAGCTTGAGCGATTCAGACATGCGATCATGGAGAAGTATTCTGATACCGTAACAACGGTTTATTCCAATCCCAATTATCTTGAGATCTTCATGAAGGAAGCAGGAAAGGGTTCTGCAGTAGTAAGACTTGCGCAGCATCTTAATATCCCAATCGAAGATACCATTGCGGCTGGAGACGAGCAGAATGATATCTCAATGATAGAAGCTGCGGGACTCGGCATAGCAATGCTAAACGCGGTAGAATCAGCCAAGACATCCGCAAACGTTATTACCAAATTCGATAACGATCACGACGGACTTGAAGAGTTTATAAGATCAAATACCTGATGATATCCATGGGAGGATTTCATATATGAAAAGGGTCGCACCTTCGCGTGCGGCTCTTTTTGCGTGAGCTTGGGACCATTGGGGACGGTTCTGGTGGTCCGAGAACCATGGACCACCAGAACCGTCCCCAATGGTCCCATTATAAGACAAAACTATAACTGATAATAAATTATGAATATTTTACAGCCGTGTGATCCCGGGTGATAATCGGTGCATAACAAATCATGATTGTTACACGAAAAAATGATCACACGGAGGATGAATATTATGAAAAAGAATTTGATCAAGAAACTCGTCAGCGTATTTGCTGTAACCACCCTTGCAGGAAGCCTTCTTACCGGATGCGGAGAAGCGCAGACCGCCAGCGCAGCTGCCACACCAGCAGCTGATGCGTCATCACAGGAAGCAGATAACACAGTTGCAGAAGACGAATTCAAAGGCACCATTACCGTAGCGGCAAGCCAGACCCCTCATTCCGAGATCCTTGCGGAAGCAGCCAAGATCCTTGCAGAGCAGGGTTGGGAACTTCAGGTAACCGTATTTGATGATTATGTACAGCCCAACAATGTAGTTGAGTCAGAAGAGTTTGACGCTAACTACTTCCAGCACATCCCTTATCTTAATTCCTTCAATGAAGAGCAGGGAACCCATCTTGTAAATGCCGGCGGAATCCACTACGAGCCTTTCGGAATCTATGCAGGAACCAAGTCCGATCTTGCGGATATTGCAGACGGTGATGAAATTGCAATTCCCAATGACACCACCAATGAAGCAAGAGCACTTCTTCTCCTTCAGGATAATGGAATCATCACACTTAAGGACGGAGCAGGACTTACCGCAACCGTTAATGATATCGAGACCTACAATGTACAGGTTAAGATCATCGAGCTTGCGGCAGAGAGTGTAAAGGATGCTATTCCCGATGCAGCTTTCGTAATCCTCAACGGTAACTATGCGCTTGAAGCAGGACTTTCCGTAGGTCAGGATGCACTTGCATATGAGTCAAACGATTCAACCGCAGCACAGACTTACGTTAATGTAATCGCTGTTAAAGAAGGCCACGAGAATGATGAGGGAATCGTTGCTCTTGTAGAGGTTCTTAAGTCAGATGCGATCACCGAGTTTATTAACAGCACTTATGACGGAGCTGTTGTACCTTTTAAATAAAGAAATTAACGGACTTAATGCGAAGAGCATGAGCCGGTCCTAATAGGGAGATATAATGAGTAACATTATCGAGATAAGACAACTGCATAAATCATTTGTCTCTGAAAAGGGAGAGGTGGAAGCTCTTCGCGATGTAAGTCTGGGGATAGAGAAAAACGACATTTACGGTATCATAGGCCTTTCGGGAGCGGGTAAGTCCACTCTCGTCAGGTGTATGAACCTGCTCGAAAGACCGACTTCCGGGCAGGTGATCGTAAACGGAAAAGAACTGACTAAACTAAGCGACAAAGAACTCAGAAGCGAGCGCAGAAAGATCGGAATGATTTTCCAGCATTTCAATCTCCTGATGCAAAGAAGCGTACTGGACAATGTCGCTTTTCCTTTGGAAATAGCAGGCAAGTCCAAAAAAGAAGCCCGAAATAAAGCGGCTGAATATCTTGAAGCCGTGGGATTGTCTGAAAAAGCATCGGCATATCCTGCACAGCTATCGGGCGGACAGAAGCAGCGTGTTGCTATAGCAAGGGTTCTTGCATCTAAGCCCAAGATTCTTCTTTGCGATGAGGCGACAAGCGCACTCGATCCGCAGACTACCAAATCCATTCTGTCTTTATTAAAAGAGATCAATGAGAAGTATGGCATCACGATTGTTGTTATCACTCATGAGATGAGTGTTATCCAGGAAATCTGCAAACATGTTGCGGTCCTTGAACACGGAAATCTTGTTGAGACGGGAACCACGGAAGAACTCTTCAGAGCGCCGAAGACGAATGAAGCAAAGAAACTTGTTTTCAGCGGAAGCGAGCATATCCTGACGATGACTTCCGAAAGAGTTGTCAGAGTCAGTTTCCACGGTGTGAGCGCATATGAGCCTACACTCGGTAATATTATTCTCGAAACCAAAACGCCTATCAATATCCTTTATGCCAACACAAGTACCGTTAACGGAAATGCGGAAGGTGAGATGCTCTTACAGCTTCCCTCCAATAATGAGAAAGCCGATCATATAATCGAGTACTTCAGAGAAAAAGGTTTAAATCCGGAGGAGGTGAATGCGGATGTTGTCTCAGCAGGAAATAGTGATGATAATTGAGGGGCTCAGAGATACTCTTATCATTGTCGGATTTTCGACTTTTTTCGGATATGTTCTCGGACTTCCTTTGGGAATAATACTTGCGGTAACCGATAAAGAAGGGATTAAACCAAACCTGATCGTCTACAAGACACTGGATCTGGTAACGAATATACTCAGAAGTTTTCCTTTCATAATCCTGTTGGTGGTTCTTATCCCTGTAACAAGGGCAATCGTCGGAAAGAGTTACGGAATAGGTGCAACTATTGTTCCTCTCGTATTCGCAGCAGCTCCTTTTATAGGAAGAATGGTGGAAAGCTCACTTAAGGAAGTAGATAAAGGTGTTATAGAGGCGGCGCAGAGTCTCGGAGCCGGAAACGGAACAATTATTTTCAAAGTCCTGATCGCTGAAGCAAGAACATCACTTCTGGTCGGGGCAACGATCGCATTCGGAACTATTCTCGGGTATTCTGCAATGGCAGGTGCCGTCGGCGGAGGCGGGCTCGGAAGCATTGCGATCAGATACGGATATAACAGATTCCAGCCTCAGATCCTATGGCCATCCGTCATCCTATTAATTCTGTTAGTCCAGTTATTCCAGATAATAGGAATGAGAATGTCGAAAAAACTCGACAAGAGAAAAAAGTAATAACGGGTAAATCATAGAAAAGGAAGGTAAAAACCTTCCTTTTTTGCATATAAAAACTCACGCAATGTGGATGAAATCTAAGGTTTAGGGCTATAGCTTTCATCTATAACAGGTTCTTGATTTTAAGAATTATACAGAAGTTTTTAAAAGGTGTATCTTAACATCATCAAACAAAGCAACACTTCCTCAGAGCACTGAGGATGACAGAAGAAAGAAGATTTCAGGAGGTACACAGTATGAGCAATCACGAATTAAAATTTGAAACCAAGCAGCTTCATGTAGGACAGGAAAAGGCTGATCCCGTAACCGATTCCAGAGCGGTTCCCATTTATCAGACTACCTCCTATGTATTCCATTCCGCTCAGCACGCAGCTGACAGATTCAATCTCAGAGACGCAGGTAACATCTACGGAAGACTTACCAATTCAACTCAGGGCGTTCTCGAAGAGAGAGTCGCAGCACTTGAAGGCGGAGTTGCAGCACTGGCTCTTGCATCCGGTGCAGCTGCAGTAACATATTCAATCCTTGCAGTCGCAGGCGCAGGCGATAATATCGTAGCACAGAACAGCATCTACGGCGGTAGCTACAACCTCCTTGATAATACGCTTCCTACCTACGGCATAGATACCAAGTTTGTGGACATCCACGATCACGCAGCAGTTGCCGCCGCTGTTGATGAGAAGACCAAGGCAATCTTCATCGAGACACTCGGAAATCCCGGATCGGACATTCCCGATATCGAGAAGATTGCGGAGATTGCTCATTCACATAAGATTCCTCTTATTATTGATAATACTTTCGGAACTCCCTATCTTATCCGTCCCCTTGAGCACGGCGCAGACATCGTAGTTCACTCCGCTACCAAGTTCATCGGCGGACACGGAACCACTCTCGGCGGAATCATCGTAGACGGCGGTAAGTTCGACTGGACAGCATCCGGAAAGTTCCCCAGATTCACCGAGCCCAACCCCAGCTATCACGGAGTATCATTCGTCGGAGCCGTAGGACCTGCAGCATATGTAACCTACATCAGAGCAATCCTTCTCCGCGACACCGGCGCAGCTATTTCACCTTTCAATGCATGGGCACTTATTCAGGGCCTTGAGACTCTTTCACTCAGACTCGATCGTCATGCAGAGAATACCAAGAAGGTTGTTGAGTTCCTTGCAAATCACCCTCTTGTAGAAAAGGTCAGCCATCCTTCACTTAAGGATCATCCCCAGCATGATCTTTACGAGAAGTACTTCCCTAACGGCGGCGGTTCTATTTTCACCTTCGATATAAAGGGAGGTCAGAAAGAGGCATACGCATTCATCGACGGACTTAAGATCTTTTCACTTCTTGCAAATGTTGCAGATGTAAAGAGCCTTGTAATCCATCCTTATGACACCACTCACGCAGAGATGACTCCCGAGCAGCTCGCAGCAGCAGGCATCAGCCAGGCTACCATCCGTCTTTCCATCGGAACCGAGCATATCGATGACATCATATGGGATCTCGAGCAGGGCTTTGAAGCCGTAAAGGCTCTTTAAGTTTCATGGGAGGACGTTATATGTTTACAAGCGGATTTCGATGTAGTAAAACTTCTTAATAGATAGAGAAAAGCTTCGATCTCGCAAAACTACTACATCATTAATACAATGGATCATACGATCCGGTAAGGAGATAATTATGGCTAAAATTTATAAGAGTGCAATTGAACTGATCGGAAATACTCCTCTTTTGGAGCTTACACATATAGAGAAAAAATATGACCTTAAGGCAAGACTTCTTGCAAAGGTTGAGTACTTTAACCCCGCAGGATCCGTTAAGGACAGAATTGCTAAGGAAATGATCGAAGCAGCAGAGGCTGACGGCAGCCTGAAACCCGGCGCAACAATCATCGAGCCCACTTCCGGAAACACCGGTATCGGACTTGCAGCTATCGCAGCAGCCAAGGGATACAAGATCATCATTGTTCTTCCCGAGACCATGAGCGTTGAGCGCAGAAACATCATTAAAGCATACGGTGCGGAAATCGTTCTTACCGAAGGATCCAAGGGCATGAAGGGAGCTATTGCCAAGGCTAATGAGCTTCACGAGCAGATCGAGAACAGCTTCATTCCCGCTCAGTTTGATAATCCCGCTAACCCTGCCGCACACTACAAGACCACAGGCCCCGAAATCTGGAATGATACCGACGGAGAAGTTGATGCATTCGTAGCAGGTGTAGGAACCGGCGGAACCCTCAGCGGCGTAGGTAAATTCCTCAAGGAAAAGAAAGCGGACGTTAAGATCATCGCAGTTGAGCCTGCATCTTCACCCGTTCTTTCACAGGGTACCGCAGGTGCACACAAAATACAGGGTATCGGTGCAGGATTTGTTCCCAACACCCTTGATACCAAGATCTATGATGAGATCATTACCATCGAAAATGAAGTTGCATTTGAAGGCGGTAAAGAAGTGTCCAGAGAAGAAGGATTCCAGGTCGGTATCTCCTCAGGTGCTGCTCTTAAAGCAGGAATTCAGCTTGCACAGCGTCCCGAGTTTGAAGGAAAGACCATTGTGGTTCTTCTTCCCGACAGTGGCGACAGATATTACTCAACCGATCTTTTTACAAATTAAACCTTACATGAACAAAAAAAGCACGCTCATAAGGCGTGCTTTTTTTGTATGTTATTCATCCATATTGAAATATGTTTTTTCGAATGCTTCCCGTAATTCTGCATTCTTTATTATCAGCTGAATTGAGGGAGCTCTCATTTTGGAGATCCATATGAACTCATCCCTGTAAACGATAATGTTTATGTTTTTGAAGGGACTGTTCGGATTTTCGATAAGCTTATAATTTTTATTCTTCTTGGCATATGCTCTGGAGGCCTCGAGCTGATCGATATATTCCTCATATGTATAAGGAAGATCGAAAGGCAGAGGGCCGCCGGGCAGCTGCATGAAAAGAGGACATTTCTCAAATTCCTCTTTTGTAACGAGAGGAACTTCATCGACAACTTCGATATCCCTGATCCAGACTTCCATCATTGTCTTGAGACCTCTTAAATACTCGATCTCTTTTGAAATGGTTTCCTCGGGTACATTATTTCTCTTCAGCACGTTCTTGAGAGTTTTTTCCTGGATCGTACACATGGGAAGGCTGGACAGTTTGTTATATCTGGGTCTTCTCTGATATGTGTTGACCTTAAGGAATTCAACGAACTCCGGCTGATTGTAGTCTGTGTACATCTCCATAAGAGGAGTTGAGTTTGCGATTATCGCATTTGCCGACTGTCTTATAACTGTAACAAAGTTTTTGGATGTTGTGGTACGGAAACAATATCCATTGGGATCTCCCGCGATACCGGTTCCGATCATGGCAACACCGCCGGCTACTCTTATGAGATGCATGAATATATCATTATGTCTTTCGGGCAGATAGTAGAGTTCAACCTGTCCGGTCATGTAAAGGGGCAGAAACGCTTCGAGTGCGAAGAGGATTTCCTTGGGTGTGGAATCCAGATTAAGGACGTACTGGATCTTCACTCCTTTTTTAAGAATCATCGCAAGCCCGGTCATGACCTTTTTGCTGTATTCGGCGTCATTGATGAGATCGGCCAGTTCAAAATCAGAGTACAGGAATACCGGTTCATTTGATTTTGACGAAATGATCAGCTTAAGAATATCAAGTTCCGCAGCCTTGTGTCCGTCGTTTCCGAAGTAAACTTTGGACTTGGGGATCGTGAAAGGAACGTTGGGAAGCTTTATCTCATCAAAATGGATTGATCTGAAATAGTCGTTAAGATCGAACGAATCAACATATTTGAGGAAGACGGATACGTTCTTGTCTTCGGATACGTTATCGTTATTAAGAATATATCCTTTCAAAAGAGTACAGAAGGAATCATAGGATTCAAACTTCTCGGAAGCGGGTACACTCAAAAGATCCCTGAAAGCCGTAACAGATACGTTCTTTCCGAGAGAAGGATATATGAATTTGCAAAGTGTACTTACGAATTCTTCCGGATCGGGAGGACGACGCTTTCCGGTTCTTATCCTGGAGATGTATGAAGGGTCATAGTTCATGACTCTGGACATTTCGGAAGCGTTAAGAGAGAGCTCTCTTATAAGAAAATTGAAATTTTCATAATTGAATGGAACGTTCAGAAGTGAAAGATCTGAATCGAATGCTTCAAGTACATCGACGGCACTGATAGGCTCCCGGTCATTTTTGTGAGACAAGGATTCAATGCCGTAAGCAAGCTCCTCCAATACCCCTCTGTTATCAAGTGAGGGTATTCTCTGACCGGTACGGTAGCGGCTGATAACAACCTGTGATACACCGCTTTCGAGTGACAATTCCTTGGCAGATACGCCAAGCTCTTTTAAGTATGAGTCCAAACGTTCTGAAAAAGACATATTCCCATCCCTACAAAAAAATCGTCATTGACAATGTTGGTAATTATCAACATTGATAAGCATATATTACATTATAACGTCCGTTAAATAAAGCCTTTTTTGAAGCATTTTTTTATCTATTTTTTATTGGTGGCCACAGCGGTATATTTGGTATAATTAATCGGTAGTCCAAAACATTTTTGACAAAAAAGGAAAAAACTATGAGAGAATTTATGGGGTATTTACACGGAGTGGATCTCGGGGGTTGGTTTTCACAGTGTGATCACTCTAAGGAGCGCTACGACAACTTCATTAAGGAAGAGGATTTTGATCGTATTGCATCCTGGGGGCTGGATCATGTAAGACTCCCCATCGATTATGAGCTTGTTGAGGATGAAAACGGTAACTATATACAGGAAGGCTTTGAGCGTATAAGAAAGGCTCTTGAGCTTGCCGGAAAATATAATC
>JAEEGL017420028.1_pt1 | contig 27262 bp, 27 predicted proteins | sample 9134231 | NCBI WGS metagenome assembly JAEEGL01 (sample SAMN16246548, study PRJNA631951) | gut metagenome | biome: gut microbiome; feature: rumen; material: fiber-attached | host: Bos | place: Iran: Karaj | collected 2018-10
GCTAGACTTATTTATAGTAATGGTAGATGGGCTATTCAAGACCTATCTAGTAAATACGGTACATATGTTAACAATATTGCCACTAAAGCCAAAGAATTAGAATATGGTGACATAGTTTTTATCATGGGATTAAAAATAATCGTAATGAAAGATAGTCTTGTTATTAATAGTATTGGTATGTCTATACGTTTCGATTCTAATCTATTTGAAGTAATGCCTACTACTATTCAGAAACAAGTAGAATTTGATAATCCTGATGAGGAACAAATAGAATTCTATAAAGAAGAAGACTATTTCTATAGATCACCACGTTTTAAAACAATGATTGAGGATGCTAATATTCAAATAGATCCTCCTCCAGGACAACAACAAGAAGATAAAACTCCAGCAATTTATACTATTGGACCAATGCTTTCTATGGCTATGATGTCTATTATGATGGGGTATAATTCATTATCTGGAGTAATTGAAGGTAGTGTTGATATAGGAGCAGCAGCACCATCACTTATTATGTCTAGTGCTATGATCATGACTATGTTATTATGGCCATTATTAAACAAACGTTATCAAAAGAAACAACATGATAAGAATGAAGCTGAAAGACAAAAGAAATACTTAGAATATGTTGAATCTAAACGAGCTAAGATTCAAGCAGAAATGAAAGTACAAAGACAAATCTTAATAGATAACTATTTACCTTTAACATCTATTAAAGATATTATTTATAATCGTAAGAGAAATCTATGGGAAAGAGAAATAGATCAAATGGACTTCTTAGATCTACGTTTAGGAGTAGGATCTACTGAGTTAAAAGGACAAATATCTGTACCAGAAGAGCATTTCTCATTAACTGATGATAATTTACTTAAAGAAGTATATAAACTAGGAGCAGAATCACGTAGTTTAGAAAATGTACCAATTGCTTTATCATTTATTCTTAATAATATAACTGCTATTATTGGTACAGCTAGTAATAAACAACAATTTATTGAAGGATTAATTCTTCAAATGTTAACTTTCCACAGTTATGAAGATTTAAAAATAGTATTATTTACTAATGATCAAAATGCTAGTGATTGGGAATTCTTAAAAGTAGCTCCTCATTGTTGGAGTAATGATAAATCTACTAGATATTTTGCAACTAACTTAGATGAAGCTAAAGAAATATCTCTAGCTTTAGAGAAAGAATTCCAAGGACGTAAATATAAAGATGTAAATGGTAATATGGAAGTAAGTACTGTTGATTTTAGAAAGTATAAACCATATTACATGATTATTACAGATGACTATAAAGCCGTAAGAGACCTTGAAATATTAAAAGATGTTTGTGAAATGGAAGTTAATTATGGTTTCAGTATGATTGTTATTAGTCCTAGACTTATTAACTTACCTAATGAATGTAAAACATTTATCAGTATTGGTGATAAAAAATCAGGAGTATTTGAAAATGAATTGGTTTCAAATAAACAAAAAGAATTCCAAGCTGATTTTGATCCGACACTTAATATTTATGAATGTTGTAAATTACTTGCTAATATTCCAATTGATATTGCTAAAGAGAATAGAGCTTTACCACAAGGTGTATCATTCCTTGAAATGTACAATGTTGGTATGGTTGAACAATTAAATATTATGAATAGATGGCGTACTAATGATCCAACTAAGACATTACAAGCTCCAGTTGGATTAGATAAGTCTCGTGAATTATTTAAATTAGATTTACATGAAAAAGCACATGGACCACATGGCCTTATCGCTGGTATGACTGGTTCTGGTAAATCAGAATTCATAATTAGTTATGTTTTATCAATGGCTTTAAACTATCACCCATATGAAGTATCATTTGTACTTATTGACTACAAAGGTGGAGGTTTGGCCGGAGTATTTGAAAATAGAGAAACTGGTATGAGATTACCTCATCTTGCTGGAACAATAACTAACTTAGATACTGTTGAAATGAATAGATCTTTAGCTTCTATTCAATCAGAATTACGTCGTCGTCAAAGAATGTTTAATCAAGCACGTGATAAGTTAGATGAATCTACAATTGATATTTATAAATATCAAAGCCTTTATCGTAAAGGTTTAGTAAGTGAACCAATATCTCATTTATTTATCATTTCCGATGAGTTTGCTGAGTTAAAGGCTCAACAACCAGATTTTATGGATCAATTAATCTCAACTGCTCGTATCGGACGTTCTTTAGGAGTCCACTTGATACTTGCAACTCAAAAACCAAACGGTGTTGTTAATGATCAAATTTGGTCAAACTCAAAATTCCGTGTCTGCTTAAGAGTTCAAGATAAATCAGATTCTATGGATATGATTAAAGTACCAGATGCGGCTTCTCTTAAGAATCCAGGAAGATTCTACTTACAAGTTGGTTATAATGAGTTGTTTGCCATGGGCCAAGCAGCTTGGGCAGGAGCTCAATATTATCCAACTGAAAAGAGAAAGAAAAAAGTAGATCAATCTATCTCAATAGTTGATGATGTTGGTACTATTATTAAATCTCTAGATACTAAGAATGATGAAGTAGTAGTGCAATCTAAAGGAGAAGAAATTACTAATATAGTTAAATATATAGTAGAGGAAGCAAAACAAGCTCAAGTTTCTATTCCTCAATTATGGTTAGATAGAATACCTGATCAAATATATGTTGATAAGTTAAAATCTAAATATCAATATCAAACAAAACCTAATGTTATTAATCCAATAATTGGAGAATATGATGATCCAGATAACCAAAAACAAAATGTTTTAACTTTACCATTATCTACAGATGGTAATACTATTGTCTTTGGTTCAGGTGGATCTGGTAAAGAATTAATGCTTACTAGTATTATTTATTCAACAATTACTACTCATACTCCAAAAGAAGTTAATTTCTATATCTTAGATTTTGGAGCAGAAACTTTAACTATGTTTAGAAATGCACCTCATGTTGGAGAAGTAATTCTTTCTACTGAAACAGAAAAAATAACTAATTTATTTAAGATGATTACTCAAACAATTGAAGAAAGAAAGAAATTGTTTGCTGATTACAATGGATCATATGATTTCTATATTAATCATGGTGGTAAACAAATACCAATGTTAGTAGTAATTATTAACAATGTTGAAGCCTTTACTGAGTCATATGAGGATTATGAAGAATTATTAGGACAAATGACAAGAGATTGTTTAAAATATGGAGTAGTATTTATCTTCTCAACTAATGGTCCTAATACTGTACGTTATCGTATTAGACAAAACTTTAAACAAAATGTTGTTCTTCAGTTTAATGATCCATCTGATTATGGATCAGTAATTCCAGGAGTACGTAAAAAAGAACCATCAAAAGTATATGGTCGTGGACTTATTTCTTTAGATGGTATCTATGAATTCCAAACAGCATTCCCATATGCTGAAGAGAAAATGATTGATTATATTAGAGTAATATGTACTAAACTAAATACTATATTTAATCATCATGCTAAACGTATACCGGTATTACCAGAAGTAGTAAATACTGAATACTTAAGAGATTACTTAGGTGACTTATCTCATATTCCAGTTGGAGTAGATAAAGAAACATTAGAAATTGCTACTATGAATTTAAAAGAACAATCTATATTTAATATTACTGGTGAAGATATAACGGCAGAACCTGAATTCTTAGCAACCTTAATTGCTATGATATCTAAAACTCCAAACACTAATTGTATTGTTATGGATTCATTAAGTGTTTTAAATGAGATATCTAATGAAAATGTTATTTATTCTAATGAAACATGTTATGACAGTATAGATGCTTTAGATGCCGTTTTAGCTAAGAAAGAAGATGGATCTGATACAACTACTACTGTATGTGTAATAATTGGTGTAAATAATCTTATGCAAAAATTAAGTTCTATAGAAAAAGGTAAATTTACTGGTAATATAGAAAAATCTAATTCCCTTGAAACTGTTAAATATATAATAGTGGATACTATAGATGCTATTAAGAGTATCAATTATGAACAATGGTATAAGGGTGCTGCTAATATGTCTAGTGCTGTATGGATTGGTAATGGTATTTCTAATCAATTTACTATTAAAGTTACAACTAATGCTAGATTATTAAGAGCAGAATTAGCTCCAGGATTTGGATATAATATTAAGAAAGGTAAAGCTAGTGTTACTAAGTTCGTAAGTGAAGAATAGGAGGAAGTATTATGAATAATAATAAAATATTAATAGAATTAGATATTCCTTTAATAGAGAGATCTTATGATTTGTATATTCCTATAAATAAAAAGGTTGGTACTATCAAATCTCTAGTAGAAGAGGGACTAATTGAATTAACAGATAATGCTTATATTCCTAAAGATAGTACTAATTTCTATAGTAAGGAAACAGGACAAGTATATGATATTAATCAAACAGTAAGAGATACAGATTTAAAGAATGGTTCTAGAATAATCTTAATATAAGGAGAGTAATATGAATAATTATAATGATTTTGTTACAACAATTAATAAGATATTTGAAATAATAAATGTTACTAAAGAGAAATTAAAAGATCAAGATAACCAGAATTATATTGAAAGTATTGAAGAATATAAAGAAGCAGTAAAGAATTATGCTGAACTTCTAAAATCAGGAAAACCTATACCTAAAGAGGTTGAACGTCTATGATAGATGGAGTTAAATATGAAGAAATAATTAAGGTTAGTAATGATCTAAAAGTATTAGTTGATAAATTAGAAAAAATAGTAACACAAGATGGACCACAAGATATAAAAGATTTTATCTCTACTGTAGAAGGATATTCTAAGTACTTAGAGACATTAGTTCAGATGAATATAGATGCTGATACGGCTTTATCTGAATTAAAAAATAGATTACATTAAAAAGAAAAGAACTAAAATTCAAAATATTTTAGTTCTTTTTTTTCACTACAATCAAGACCAGTAAGATAACTAAGATTAGTAAAAGTCTTGTTTAAATTAATTTTCTTACCATCTAAATAATCAAAAGCTGCACAGATAAGTGCTTTAGCTTCTTTAATAGATTTTAAATATAAATCTACAAAAGACTCAGTACTAGTCATATCATATATACAAGGATTTCTCCATAATTTATGTTCATTATTTAAAAAATTATGTTTATCTTCTAATGGATAATGATAACTAATAGCCTCAAATCTAAAACAAGATTTAGGACTAAAAGTATCTATAATTTTATATATACCTTTTTTAATACCAAGAGTATCTCTTCTAAATAGAGTAATATCTCTTTTCATTTGTTTTAAAGATTTAGAATAAATACTACTCATATTCTTAAGACTATAAGTCTTTAAGAAAGAATAATCAATAGCTCTATTTAACTTAGTAGAGAAGCGATGATCTAAGTCAAAGCAGAAATCACCAATAGGAAATTTATATGGGTTTCCATTACTTCTTCTACGGGCCATATCATTATCTATAAAAATTTCCATAAAATGATGAACATTATTATATTTATAAGTACTAGGTCTATTCTTATCAAAGTAACCTGTTTTATAGTAAACATATGGATGAATAGTAGTATCTAATACATAATGACATATCATACCACTAATATAACTATTTAAGTCATAATCATTAACATAATTATTATCTTTAGCATATTCTAATAAATTAACAAAGTATTCTCTAGTATTATTATCATGAAAATATTTGCAAAATCTTCTTATTTCTTTACCTGAAGAGAAGGAAAATAAATTATAAAAGTATAATGAATCCATTCCTTGTCCAAACATTTTAATCCTTTTAGGATTAATCTTTTTCTTGATATCTTGTGGTAAGATATCATATACATCTTTAGCAAAAAACGCATGTGTAATTGTTGCTGGCATAAAAAACACCCCCTGCCTTATTGTTATTATAACATATAATTTTACTAAAAATTAATATTTTTCTTATCATTTCTGTGTTATAATCTATAATAGGTGAGAATATGATAGAGAAGAATTTTAAAAACTTAGATGAACAAGTAGATATATTTAGACATAAAGGTATGATTATCAATGATGAAAAGTATGTTAAGCAAATTCTTTTACGTGAGAATTATTTCTTTTTAAATGGATATCGTCACCTATTTTTAAAGTCTTTAGAAGATAGGACTTTCAAAGAAGGAACTACTTTTGAAGAAATGTATAGTCTATTTCTATTCGATAGATCTTTTAGAAATGTAATATTTAAATATTTATTAGTAATTGAAAATAACTTGAAATCTATTTTATCTTATCAATTATCTAAAAAATATGGTTATAAAGAAAAAGAATACTTAAATGCAAAGAACTTCTCAAGAGAACCAGAAAGACAAGCTCAAATAAATGATTTAATTAAGAAGATGAAAAAACAAATAAGAGTAAACGGTTCTCAACATAGTGCTACTCTTCACTATGTATCTAATTATGGATATATTCCATTATGGATATTAGTAAAAGTATTATCATTTGGAATAGTAAGTGAAATGTATTCTATATTAAAGAAAGAAGATCAAGTAGATATAGCTAATGTCTATGGAGTAGAAGCAGATAATTTAATTGTTTATTTACCAATACTTGCTAATTATAGAAATCTATGTGCTCATGAAGATATTTTATATGAAAATAAGACTCAAAAAGCTATAGATGATACTATATATCATCAAGTACTAAATATAGAAAAAGAAGAAGATGAATATAAGTATGGTAAAAATGATTTATTTGCTTTAATAATTATCTTAAAAAGATTATTACAAAAAGATGATTTTAAAAATATGACTATTGAATTAAGTCATATTATTGAAACATTAGATTTCAATCTAAGAACTATTAGTATTAATAGTGTATTAGATAGAATGGGATTCCCAGCTAATTGGGAAGATTTGGCTAACATCGAAAGGAGACAAGAAGATGAAGAAGAAAAATGATAGCTTAGTATTAATATTTGCTATTATATTTTCATTTATTATTGGTGGAATAGTAATGGTATCTATACTTAAATTTACTCCATTAGTAAGTGAAATATTAGGTACAAGTAATAATACAATAATTACTAAGAATGGTACTAAAGTATATGAAAAATCTTCCTTAGGACCAGCAATTGAAAAGATATATGATGCTACTGTAGTAGTTGAAACATATCAAAGTGGACAATTATCAGGTTCAGGAAGTGGTTTTATCTATAAAGTAGATAAAGATTATGGATATATTTTAACAAATGAACACGTAGTAGCAGATTCTAAAGAAATAAAAGTATTATTAAGTGATAAGGCTGAGGCAGATGCTAAATACCTTGGAGGAGATCAATACTTAGATTTAGCTGTTTTACGTATTGAAAAGAAGTATGTAAAAATGGTTGCTACTATTGGAGATAGTGAAAAGATGAATTTGGGAGATACAATATTTACAGTAGGTTCACCTATGGGAGTAGACTATGCTGGAAGTGTTACATCTGGTATTATGTCTGGTAAAGATCGTATGATTGCTGTTAATATTGGAAATTCTGTAATAAATGATTGGGTAATGAAAGTATTACAATTTGATGCTCCGTTATCACCTGGAAACTCAGGAGGACCACTTCTAAATGTAAATGGAGAAGTAATTGGAATATGTTCATTAAAATTAGTAGATGAACAAATAGAAGGAATGAGTTTTGCTATTCCAATTGAATATGCTATGAATCATGTTGATTCACTAGAGAAGGGTGAAAAAATTAAATGGCCTGTTCTAGGAGTAACAATGATTAATGCTAATGATACAGCTACTCTATATAGAAATGGCATAAAAATAGATTCTAATATTAAAGAAGGAGTATATGTAACAGATTCAACTTCTTCAGCAGCTTCTGCTGGTATAAAGAAAGGCGATATCATTATTAAAATTGATGATAAGAAAACAGCTGATATAGCTCATTTAAGATATGAATTATATCAGCATCAAGCAGGAGATGTTGTTACTATAACTTATATAAGAAATGGTAAAGAAGCTACTGCTAAAGTAAAATTAAAATAAAAAAAAGAACCAAACGGTTCTTTTTTTAATTAGTGCTTTTTCTAGCTTTAACTAATCCAAATACGGCACCACATACAACTAAGATTATAACGATAATAGCAATAACATCTGATCCTTTAACTTCTTTAGTTTCACCAGCAGTTTTACCAGTATCAATTAGTTGCATAATATCGTATCTTTCACTAGCATCTTTAGCATATTCACTTTTGATTTGTTCTAGAATTTCAGTTTCCATTGATTCAGCAAAACCTTTCCAAGACATATTACCAATGATAATATATGGAACACCTAGTTGTTCATCATTTTCATTACGAGCTTCAGCAACTTTGTTCATTAATTCACCATTTTCTTGGTTATTCCAAACTTCGTAATCTTTAATTTCGTAATATTCTCCATATTCATCTTTGATTGTATCAATCCAAGATAAGAATTCTTCACAATGTGGACAACCTTCTCCTCTAAATAGGTAAATAATAACCTTTTCAGGAGCAGCTTGTTCAGTTGCAACTTCTTCCTCTTGAGCAAATACACCAAATGGAATAATGAATAAACTAGCAATTACTGCAACTAACAATAATTTTAAACTCTTCATATTAAACCTCCTAAAATAATTATAACATAATCATAAAAAAAATAAGAGAAAAAACTCTTATTTTATTAATACCTTATTATTTCCTTCTAAAATATCATCTAAATAGAAAGGCTGTTTTGGGTTATCAAATAATTCGAATATTTGAGCCTTAGTATCATCATCGTTAATTAACCAATCTATATATATCTTTAAAGTATCAAGGGATTCATCTCTAGCTGTTTCTTCTAAATCAAAGCCTAATAATAAACTTAAAGATGCAATAGTAGCTTTAACATTATCAGTATATTGAGATTCTACTCTAATCTCAGGTGAATTATTATGTCTTCTAACTAAATAATAATCTCTAAATTTCCAATCATCAATTTTAGGTATTCGCATTTCATCTAAATCTATTAAATAACCACCAGATTCATTATATATAAAGTTTCTAGAATGAACATCTCCAATAATAAAACCACATTCATGTATCTTTTTAATACTTTTAAAGACATCTAACACAGCTTTATATTTAATATCATAGTTTTGATCTTCAATACCTTCTTTAAAAGTCTTAGCACGCGGAATAAACTCTTGAGTATAACCAATAATTTCATCTTGGCTATAAGCAAAACGTAGTGGTTTAGGTACTATAGGAGTATGTCTAATTAAATAATCAATATTTCTTTCTTTTTCAATAATAAAACTATTATCATAAAAGAATTTATATAATTGATCATCTATTAAATATAAATTAGTACTACTATTAGTTCCATCATTGATTATTTTAGCTCCATTTAAACTAATATTTTTCATACAACCACCCCAACAATTGCTTATTTTAACATAAAAAGTGTGTTATTTCAACACACTTGTATCAAACTTAGGAATAAAGCTCTCATCTTGAGTATCTCCTTCTTGTATAAAAGCATTTTCAACTCCAATACTAAGAGCATACTTAACTACTTCATCATATTCTTCATCAGTTACTTTTCTGTTTAAATTAGGATATCGTTTACTATTAATAACAGGAGTATACTGATTCATTATACTAATAAAGATATAGTTACCAAAAGTGGCATATAAGTACTTAATTATTCTTTTAGCATCTTCTACTTCTCCTGGAAGAATAAGTACCCTTACTATTAATCCTTTAGTCATAATACCATTCTTATCAAATTCACAAGAACCAACTTGCCTATACATTTCATCTATTGCCATAGTAGCAACTTCAAAGTAATTATCAACACGAGAATATTTTTTAGCTAGTTTATCATCGAAGTATTTTAAATCAGCTAAGTATATATCAACAATACCCTTCATCATCATTAAAGTATGAATATTTTCATAACTACTAGTATTGTAAACAACAGGTATTTTTAATTCTTTATCTTTAATTTTATGTAATAATTCTGCAATAATTGGAACATAATGAGTAGGAGTAACTAAATTAATATTATGAGCTCCCATCTCTTGTAATTTTAAACAGATCTCTATAAATTTATCATCACTTATTTCTATACCATATCCAGAAGTACTAATCTTTTTATTCTGACAGAATATGCATTTAAGATTACAATGAGAAAAGAAGATAGTTCCGCTACCTTTAGTACCAGAAATTACTGGTTCTTCCCATTCATGTAATGAGTAATAAGCAACTTTCAACTTATCATTTGCTTTACAAGCACCTAATGTAGAAGTTCTATCTACACCACAATTTCTAGGACATAAATTACAATTCTTAAGTAATTCTCTCATAATGCACCTCTTTCTTATTCTATCATAAAACATAAAATAATTGAAAAAATCTGTTATTTATGCTATGATATTAACTAATTGTTAAAAAGAGGAGGAGTAATATGAAAGAAAAATACTTAATCGTAAATGCTGGAAGTTCTTCATTAAAGTTTTCTTTATATGAAATGCCTAGTAAAGAAGTAATTGCTAGTGGTAATTTTGAAAAGATAGGTTCTATTGATAGTTTTTATAGTATAAAGACAAAAGATATGCAAATAAAAGAAGAATTGCCAGTATTAAATCATGCATATGCTGTAGGTATCTTAATAGGAGAATTAACTGATAAAGGAATAGTAAAAGATATAGAGGAAATAAAAGGAATAGGTAATAGAGTATTACATGGAGGAGAATATTATAAAGATTCTGTTCTTATTGATAATGAAGTAATAGAAAATATTGATGAATTAACTAAGTTTGGTCCTCTACATCATCCAGGACAATTATCTTCTATAAAAGCTATGAAATATGCTATGCCAAAAGTTCCTCAAGTAGCAGTATTTGATACAGCATTTCATCAAACTATGCCTAAAGAAAATTATATATATCCAGTACCATATGAATGGTATGAAGAAAATGGTGTAAGAAAATATGGATTTCATGGAACAAGTCATAAATATATAACAGAGAAAATGAAAAAAGAATTACATAAATTAAATCCTAATCTTATTATTTGTCATATAGGTAGTGGAGCTAGTATATCTTTAATAATAGATGGAAAGTGCCATGATACATCAATGGGATTAACCCCATTGGATGGCCTTATGATGGGAACACGTAGTGGTGTAATAGATCCATCTATAATTGAATATATTTCTAAAGAAAGAGATATGTCAGTAGAAGAAGTAACAAATGATTTAAATAAGAATAGTGGTCTACTAGGAATATCTTCTAAAAATGATTTAAGAGATGTCCAAGAATTACAAGCAAATGGTAGTGAATTAGCAGATCTTGCTCTTACTATGTTAAAGAAATCAATTGAAGACTATATAGCAAAGTACTATTTTGAAGCAAAAGGAGATATTGATGCAATTATATTTACTGCTGGTATTGGAGAGAATGCTTGTTCTTTAAGAGAAGAAATATTAGAAGATTTAGCTCCAACAATAGATGTATATATAGATGAAGAAGAAAATAATAAAATAGCTGGTTATAAAGATAAAAAAGAAGGAATAATTACATCTTTTTATTCAAAATATCCAGTATATGTAATACCTACTGATGAAGAAGCTATGATATTACAAGATACATACAATATAGTAAATGAAAGAAAACAAATAAATACAAGTAATCCTAAAGTATATAAAAAATTAGCTTAAAAAAAGAGAGTTATTCACTCTCTTTTTCTTTTTCAAAAGAAACATTCATTAATAAATTTTGTGTAACATCTTCTCTTAACTTTTTAACATCATGATAATCATAAATCCAAGAATCCAATCCTTCCCATAAAGCAAATGAGAATAAGAATCCTAATACTTCTATACCAAATTCAAAATCAGTAATCATAAATAAAAAAGTATATAATATGAAAGCTGTACCACCAATAGCAATAAGTTTAAGCATCTTATTACGTGTTGCAATAAACTCTTTTTGAGCTTTATATAATTCAATAGCATAATGTTCTTTTAAGATGTGACGTACTATTCCTTGTTCATGACTATCTAAATCAATTCCAGTAATATGTAATTCTATTTGAACATCACTATCTAACATAGAAGTCTTATTATCAATAAAATCATATATCTCATCATTTAATTCTATTTGTCTACCATAAGTTCTAGAATCAAATAATTCTTCTTTTTCATTAATATTTAAGTATATATCAGCATCTTTATCATCTGTCATAAACTCATTACGCATATACTCATCTAAATATTTTTCATTAGAGTAAATAGCTATTTTCTCTTTCATTTTTTTCTTAAATTCATTCATCCTATCACCTAGTATAATTATAGCACTAAGTATGAAACAAAAAAAGAAGAGAATCTCTTCTTTTTTATCCATTAATTCTTAGTCAGTATATAGGGATTGCTTTTTGTACCTTTTCCACCATCTGTTCTAACATTTGACTTTAAGGTTATAATTGGTCTAAATCCATAAGCGCGACATGAGTCTACCCAAGTTCTATCATTTCTTGAATAATACCTTATTGTCCTGCTTTGTAAATATCCATTAGTATCTATATATCTTATACTATAACCAAAAGATTGTGCATTTTCATCATGATAATAACGTGCTGATATGAGATATTCTACCGCAGTATTATCAGCTATACTATAAGAAATCAAACCATTTGTTCCATAAACACTACTAGGTGAAAGAGCTTTATATACATTACTAACTAATAAATAATCCTTTAAATATAAAGTGTCACCCAATAGACCGCCTTCATATTCTTCACCAACTCCACTTGTTGGACTAGGTGTTTTAAACATTGCTGGAGAATTGTTAGTACTTCCATTAAAATAATGAGTATCACTTATAATAAGTGTTTGATTATCAAAGCCAAACATTCTAGCCCCTTTTGTATATTCTGAATTATTATACTGTTGTGCTATATTTTTCATTGTATTAACGTAGTTAGCATATCCTATAGTTCCACGAAAACATACTCCCATTGCTGAAACATATTCTGAAACAGCGTCTATACTCATATCATTATTAATACCTATTACTCTCCATAGTTTTAATTCACTTGGAGTAATAACAAAATCACCGGTATAACCACTATCGGCGCTCGATATGGTATATGAGTTAGAATCAGGCGTTAGAGAAAAATAATCACCTACTTGTAACATATGATTAATTGGTTTAGAATTACTATCTTTCTGTATAATTGTTGGACTAAAATTAATATTATATACTTGATTTGTTTGTGGTAAATCGCTTGGACTAATATTAGCATTATATTCTAGTCTTATCTTATATGTTTCTTTATCTCCAGCGGCTAAAAGATGGTTTTCCTCAATTTCTATATCATCACTATATGTAGCACTATAATTTAAATATACTGGTAATTCTCCTGGAGATACACCATTTATTGTAGAGTTAACAGTTCCTATCATCGCATCAATAGTACCACTGTTTTTTACATCGACAGTAAACTCGTAAAAATCTCCTGGTTCATTTAATGTAATTGCATAATTTATACTTATTAAATCTGCATTTATCGTAGGAGCTTGTGTAACAGTAGTAACACTACCTTCAGTTACATTTATATTTTCAAAATGCACATCCCAAGTCGCTTTTTTAACATTAGCTGTTCCATTTATATTTAAATTAGTAGTTAGATAAGCATATCCTACTCCCATTAGTAGAAGAACTGCAATTAATATTAATTTTACTCTATCACCCTTGGTAGCTCTCATATTATCACCTATTATAATTATACTAGGATATCATACATTAATCAATTTTTTGTATTAAAAAAGTGATTAATATTAATCACTTATAAATTAACTTTACTTAGTAAGAAAATAAATACTATTATACCAATGATTGCTCCGGCAATACCTTCGGCCATAACACCAAATATCACTGATCCTACACTAGTATTACCTTCATCTTTGCATAATTCTATTATTTCATTAATATTTTTATCTTCATTATCTTCTCTTATTGCTTGTACTTTTCTTAAACTAAAACGTTTATAAATAACATTAGTAATTAATCCTACTAATCCACACATAACAATGATTATAATAAGACTTCTAGTAATTACAAGAATAGAAGCCATTAAGAAACTAAGGAGTATTCCATATATATACATTTTTCTATAAAAATAATAGAAGAAATTAAATAGAGCAGCAAAAAGATTAAATTGACTAGTCATAATCTTATCATAGTTAGTACCAATAAACTCTTTTTGTAACATACTATCATCTATTATTGGTTGTTGTGCTACAACTTGTTGTTGAACAGGTTGCTGTACTACTTGTTGCTGTACCTGTGGTACAACCTGAACTGCTCCTTGTTGATATGGTTGTTGTCTTACTTGTTGCTGCTGTACTACATTATTAAAGACTTGATTAACCGGTACTATTTGTTGCTGTACTTGTACTTGTTGATTAACACTTGGAACTACTTGTGTAGCTTGCTGTACTATAACTTCTGTTGGAATTATTTGGGTTTTACCAAGTACTGGAATATCGTCATATCTATTTGTAGAAGGCACACTATTACTATTGATTACTTGTTCATTATTCATAATATACCTCCTTTTCTAGTTTCTCTAATATCACTATAACATAGAAATTGTCACTTTCTTAAAGAAACTATATATAAGACTGTAAACTATGTGTGATTAAAATCTATTATAAGCAGAAGATGATAAGAATTCCAATTAATATTAAGACGATACCATACAAATAGGTAAGGCATTTGCCTACATTTTTTATGAATTTATAGGTGTTATTAAGTGAATCATAGTCAATTTCTTTTTGTTCTTTAATTAATTTATTATATTTAGCATTTCTTAAACATAAAACAATTCCGTTTACTTCACCATAAACCATCATTACAATAACGCATACTGCTATATAAGGAAAGAGATAATTCATAAGAACATTCCATGACATCATAGAATGAAAAAGAAACAAAGCGACGCTAATAATAACAATAACAAAATTAATACCAATTAATCTACCAATTGCATTATTTAATGAATAGTCATATACAAAGTTATCAAGTTTTACCTCATAATCTTCTCTATTATAATCTCTCATATTATCACCAATATTATTATAACATTAATATTGTAAAAGAATAAGGTTATGATAAAATATATATGAAAGGAGTACATATGAAGAAATTACTGATATTATTAATACCAATAGTACTAATAGGATTAACAGCTTGTGGTAAGACACATGAAAAAATATTAGAAAATGAAAAAACAATTATCTTAGAAGATACTAAGTTAGGGTTAAAAACAACGTTTACTTATGAAGATAAAGATAAATATGGTGATATTGAATTCAGTGATGAAGGAGCTTCTCGTTCCGTAGAATTTGATAATGAAGAGTTAGATGCTGAATTTGAAATGTATTATAATACTATGACTGATACTGCTTATAAAACAAGTAAAGATACTAGATCTAATCAAAAGTATTATAAAGAATATAAATTTGGTAAATATAAAGCTTATGCTTATTCTGAATATCCTAATAATATTAAACTAAATATATTATTAAAAGAGAATAGTAATAATATGTATGATGTATTATTTGTATCAATAGATAGATTAGATACTGATGAATCTATTATTATGAAAGAAGTATTAGATGGTGAAGAATTACAAAAATTCTTTAATTCTATAAAATTTGAAAAAATAAAAGTAAAAAAAGAAAAATAACAGTTCCTTGAACTGTTATTTTGTTTGTTATATAATTTATATAGTAGGTGGTGCTATGAAAAAGAAAAAAACTAAGTCAATGTTAATATTAGTTTTATTATTGCTAGGTATTACTATAGGCTATGCAGTACTTAGTACTAACTTAAATATCTCTGGTACTGGTACTATTAATAAACCTACTTGGGATGTACATTGGAGTAATATTAATGTTACAAGTGGAAGTGTTACTCCTGTTACTGCAGCCACTATAAGTAATGATGGTTTGACTGTTACTTATGCAATAACACTAAGTACCCCCGGGGATTATTATGAATTTACTGTTGATGCGGTAAATAATGGTAGTATTGATGCTATGATAGAATCTATGTCTAATAAAATATATGAGTCAAATGGAACTACCGAAAGAACTAAACCAGAGTATTTGGTATATAAAATTACATATAATGATGGAACGTATATATCCAATTACCAAAAATTAAGTGCTAATACAACAGAAAAATATAAAGTTAGAGTAGAATTTGATAGAGATGTAGATGTTGGTGAGCTTCCAAGTAGTAATGAAACATTAGTATTTAAACTTAGAATAAATTATATTCAAGCTGATAGTACTGCTATACCTGTTAGAGGGCCATATGTATTTACTAATCATATTAGTTCTCTAACTATAGGAAATACTATACCAACAGGAGCAACAACATATCAAACATACGAAGATGCAATTGAAAATACCTATAATCAGAACGGTGTATGTATAAAACACAGGGTAAATAATAATACTGTAGTTGATAGTTTTATGGGATTTTATGATGGTATAAGTGTCTATTTCTTAAGAGGTGGAGGCGCAACATATAATTCTCAAACAAATACTTACAATAATGATAGTCCATATTATAATTCAAATAAAAACTTCTTATTAAACTTATTAGGAGATAGTAATTGTAATACTAATGCTTCATGTGGAGAAAACTGTACATATACAACATGTAACAACGGGACAGTACTTTATCCTAATGGAAAAATTGCTGCTGGATGGTACGATTACGAATGTGTCATTGAAGCAGATGGTTCATCTTACTGTATATCTTATATTTAATATTAAGCATTGATAATTCAATGCTTTTTATTATGAATATATGATATAATTAATAATAGGAGTGGATAATATGAATCCTAGTTTAAAATGGGAAAGGACAATACTAAATATATCTTTGATAGGTAGTTTGCTTTTTTTAGTGGCTGAAATAATAGTTGCTATTATGACTGGAAGTAATGCTGTATTTATGGATTGTGTCTATGATATAGCTGATTTAATAATGATAGGGCCATTTATATTATTAATACCATTATTATATAAAAAGGAAACTGAGAAGAGGCCTTATGGTTTTTCTCAAGTAGAATCATTATTTATAATGATAAAATCAGGATTATTAATAGGTGTTACTTTGTTTTTAATATATGATAGTGGAAAAACATTATTCTCAGGTGGTAATGATGTAGATGCAACATCTATTGCTATATTTGAAACTGTAGTTTCTCTAACTTGTGTAATTATGTATTTAGTATTATCTAAATTAAGTAAGAAAACTAAATCTCCATCTATAGAAGCTGAATTATATATTTGGAAACTAGATGCTTTATCAACAATAGGAGTAGGTATAGCTTTCTTTGTTAAATTATTATTAGAGAATACTACTTATGCCTATATTGGTCCTTATATTGATCCAATGATTGCTATAATCCTTGCTTTAGTATTATTAAAAGAACCATTAAGTTTATTTGTTGAATCTATTAAGAATTTAATACTATTTGCTCCTGATACAGAAACAAGTACTAAGATAAGAGATATATGTGCTGATAAGTTAGATGATTATCATTGTTATATTAACTTCTTAGATGTAATTAAAACAGGAAGAAAACTATGGATAGAAGTATATTTTGTAACGGATAAAGATGATATTAATATAAATAATATACGAAAAGCTAGAAAAGAAATAAAGGAAGAATTATTAAAAGAATTTGATAATTTATATGTAGAATTAATACCAGATATAGATGAAGTGTCTGGAACAATACTTGATAAAGTTAATACTAGACGACCTGATAAGATTACTCATTTAAAGAAAAAAGAACAAAATAAAATTAGAAAGAAGAGTCTATCGTAAGATAGACTCTTTTATGTTATAATTTCATTATAAGGAGAATTAATATGGATGAGAAAAAAGTAAAAGTAGTAGATACAGATAATAAAAAAGGTATAAAAGAAAATAGATGTCCTAAGTGTAATGCTAGTGATGTTACTTTAGATATAAAAAAAGGAAAACTAGTCTGTAATTATTGTGGTAATATCTTTGATCTTGAAGAAGTAAAAGGAATAGAAAAAGAAGCAAAAGATGTCGTAGGAGAAGTACATGGTAGTGGAACAAAAGATATAAAAGATATGGATGAAGTAATTACTATAAGATGTGGTGGATGCGGTGCTGAAGTGGTAATTAATGCTAGCGAAGCTCCTAATGCTAGATGTCACTGGTGTAGAAGTATTCTATCTATTAATTCTCAAGTAGATAATGGTATTGTTCCAGATGAAGTATTACCATTTAAAATAGAAAAAGATGATGCTATGAATAAAATAGCTGAATTTGTAGAAGAAAGAAAATTTTATGCTCATCCTAAGTTTAAAGAACAATTTAAGAAAGATAATATAATGGGTGTATATTTCCCATATTTATTAGTTGATTGTAATGCTCATGCTAAATTTACTGGAGAAGGTGGTCATGTTGCTAGAACATATACTATAACAGTAGGAAGTGGCGATGATAAAAAAGAAGAAACTGTATATGATATAGATATACATGATGTAGTAAGAGATTTTGATATAGCCATAGATGATCTACAAATAGAATCTTCAAAAGATAAATTAAACAAGAATAGAAAAGATAAAACTACTAATATTATTAATGCTATAATGCCATTTGATACAGAAAACTGTACTAAATATGAAGCTAATTATTTAGTAGGATTTTCATCAGAAAAAAGAGATATTAATGTCTCTGATATAAATGATAAAATTAATCAATCTCTAGTAGATATAGCAAGACATGCTATTAATGTTGATTTAAAGTATTATGATTCTGGAGTTCATTGGGATGATGAAGAATTAAATATAAAAGGAAAACAAATAGTATCTGCATATTTACCAGTATGGTTATATTCTTATCAAGCAGAAAATGGAGTACTTCATTATGTAGCAGTAAATGCTCGTACTGGAGAGACTATGGGAAGTATCCCAATTAATACAACAAAACTATATCTAATAGCTGGCTTAATAGAATTAATAGTAATAGCCATAACTATGTTAGCATTTTTCTTAACTAATGCTTCAGCAACACTTTTATTATTAATATTATTAATAATTGGACCAATATTCTTAGGTTCAATGAATAGTAAATATCGTAATATAGGAGCTAGACATAAATATGAATTAGAAACTAAAAGTCATATTACTATATTAAGCAGAAAAGATGAAAAAGTAGATACAAAACGTGAACAATCATTTAGACATCTTACTAACGCAAATAATGAAAGAATAGTAGGTGAATATACTGATGTCAGAAAAGAAGAACAAAAGTAAAAGAGAAATAATATTAGAAGTAATATTACTAACATGGTTTATAGGTTCTATGATAGCCTTTGTCTTTGCTGGTTCAATAAATGAGACTATTGGAGTATTTATCTTTGGACAAATATTCTATACTGTTGGTCTCTTAGGTTTATATGGAAGAACTGCACCAGTAATTTTACATTATCTTGCTGGAATGTCTTGTATGATAGGCTCAGCTATAGCATATAATTATGATAAAATTAGTGTTATAATTTCAGATTTATCATCTAAACAAGCATTATTAATAATATTTGTAGCTTTAATAGGAATAGCTAGTTTAGTAGCTTTAATAATACATTTACTATATAAAAAGAGTGATAGATTCTATTGGCCTTTTATGACTTTAAGTATTGCTTTTGTTACTCTAGTTATATATTTAAGTTTTTACTAATTTAAAAAGTACTTTATTAAGTACTTTTTTACTTGTTTAGGAATACTTTATTTGTTATAATAACTCCTGATTCAGGAGGTATTATTATGGAACAAGAAGTCAATATAGTAAAAGTAGATGATCCTAAAGAAGTAGTTGAAATATTTAAAGTTCAAATATCTTTAATGTTGTCTAATTACTATGAACAAGTAAAAAATAATGTCTTTCCTAAAAAAGAAGATTTTTCATCTATAGAAGAATATGAAACAGAATATAATTTAGCTATATTTGATTTAATAGATGAAATAGAAGAAATAAAACATGAAATGTTTACTGGAGTATTAGAATCATATAATGATTTTATTATAGAAAAAAATACTTTTGATGCAACTGCATCAAAAGAAAATAGTGAATCAATTGAATTAATTGATTTAACTACATATGATATGAAAAAAGCTGGAATAATAACAGTAGGAGCAACTATATTGTTACCTATAATAGCTCCTATAGTTATAGTATTCAATTTACCTAGAATTGGTATGGATGTTTTAAGTAAGAAATATCATGAGAAAAGATTAGAATATAATAGTTATATTCAAGGTAAGTTTAAAGAGATACAAGATCCTTTTTATGAATTAACTTATTCCTTAAGAAGTGATTATCATAAAAGTAAACAAGAGTTAAAAGAACTAAAAGAAAGAGCTCTTCAAGGAGAAGATATAGCTGATGATCTTATTCCTATGTTGAATCCTGAAAGAGTAAATCTACCATATATTCCTGGAATGGTAGAAATACCAAAGGAAGAAGAAAAAGAATTAATTAAGAAAAATGATTAAAAAAATCTATGATTTTTATGAAAAAATGATATAATAAAACCATAAGGAGGAGTAGTTATGTATAATGATTATGGTTTAACTCAAACATCACCTAGTTTAGATTCGTCATTTCAAACATTAGCTGCTGGAGCAATTGCTGTTACAATTATTTTAGTTCTTATTTGTTTAGCAGTAGCTATCTTCATGATTGTAGCTCAATGTAAGTTATTTACTAAAGCAGGTGAAAAATGGTGGAAAGCAATTATTCCATTCTATTCAACTTGGGTTAATACTAAGATTACAGGACTTGCTTGGTGGTGGTTCCCAATCTTTTTATTAGTAACATGTACTATGATGGTACCAGCAGTAGGTTATGCTCTATCATGGTTAGTTATACTAGTTGGATTTAACTATAATTACAACTTAGCTAAGAAGTTTGGTAAATCTAATGGTTTTGCAGTATTATGTACAATTCTACCAATCATTGGAATTCCTATCCTAGCATTCGGTAGTGCTAAGTATGACAGTGCTGCTGCTGTAGATAAGAACGGAATCTTCGCAGTAGAAAATAACTTAGTTAAATAATATTAAACTGATAACTTTCGTTATCAGTTTTTTATTTTAATAAATTTAAGAAATTATTAATAATATTATTATTCATTCTAGTAGATTCTATTAAACATACTAAGTCCTTTTCTGGTAGTTTAAAAGAAGTATTTAGTTCAAATAATTTTTTATTATTTAAATTAGTTTGAACATATTCTTTAACTACTAAGCCAACTCCTAAACCGTTGAGAGCGCAATCTTCTATTATTAAGTCATTACCTATTTCCATTAATGGATTAATAATTATATTATTAGTAGCACAAAACTTATTAAAGTTTTTTCTGTTAGAAGCATCAAAAGGTAATAATACTAGGGGAAGACTATTTAAGTCTTTTTTATTTATAGTTTTATCTTTATATTTACTATTTTCATTAACTACCAATATATCATGTAATTTTTTTAATTTAATAATATTAAAGTCATTAGGAACATCATTAGGTAGATGAGTAAAGACAATATCTACTAAACCTATTTGAGCTCTTTTTATTAATTCAGGAGTAACAACAGTATGAACTATAACATTAATATTTGGGTATATTTCATGGAATTCTTTAATATAAGGCATTAAATATCTTTGCATAATAGTGTTACCAGCACCTATATTTATAGTTCCATGTTCCATATTATTTAAACTAGTTATATCTTCTTCTCCAGATATAATTAATTCCATAGCTTTTTTGATTTTATTAAATAATAAATCCCCAGCATTAGTTAAAGTGACACCATCTTTAGTTCTATTAAATAAAATAGTATCAAGATCTCTTTCAAGAACTTTAATAGATTTACTAACTGCTGGTTGACTAACCATAAGTTCATTAGCTGCTTGAGTAATATTTTTGTTCTTTGCTACATAATAAAATACTTTATATAATTCTAAATTTGTTTTCATAAATTCCTCCATAACTACAAGTTATACCTGACATGAAAAATAAGTATTTTAATTATATCACTAAAGTCGTTATAATACAAACTTAAGTTTGAGGGGCCCATTCAAACAAATATTATAGAAAGGTGGTATTAGGTTGGATAAATCATTCATAGAAGAATTAAGAGAAGCTAAACATGAATATGATACTGTATTAGTAAATTTCTTTAATGATGGAAAAACAAGAACAGATGAAAGATATATGTATAAGTACTTAGAAAAAGCTGATAAATCTGATGAATTCTATCTAATAACAGAAACTATGAAAGATGCTACTAAAATGTATTCTCATGGATATGATTTCGATACTATTAAAATGAATTTATTATTAGGATTAATATATGATGCAAATGATGTCGATGAGAATAAGCAAATTAAAGAAAATACTAATCCTGTAGATGGTGTTATTCGTTTCTATACTGGAGAAGTACATAGTTATCTAGATGATGAAAAAACTAATAAGTATGTATATGATTATGGTAGACAAGGCTTTATTAAGTTTGATAAATTAATGTCTAACATTAAAAAAACTGGTCTAGAATATGATGGTCCAGAATCATTTGAAGAACTTAAAGAAAGAATTCTAAATGAAGAAGTATTTGATATTACTTTATCTGCAAATCTTGAGAAAAAAGAACAAAAAGAAGAACAAGTAGTAGAACCAATAGTAGAAGAAGTAAAAGAAAAACCAAAATCAAAAATAAAAACTATATTTGGACTATAATAAAAACAAGAAAGTAATCATTTGATTACTTTCTTTATTTATAAGAAAAAGAGATTTAAAATATTATGTGATATAATAAGATTGAAGGAGAGATATCATGAGTAAAATAGAATTAATAAACGGATCTTCTGTAAATATGGAAGTAGATGCTATTGTTAATGCTGCTAATAAATATTTAGCTGCTGGTGGAGGAGTATGTGGTGAAATATTTAAAAGAGCTGGTTATATGGAATTAGGTAATGCTTGTAAAGAGTATAAAACACCATTAAATGATGGTTCTGCTGTTATTACTCCATCTTTTAATATAAATACATGTAAATATATAATTCATGCCGTAGGACCTGATTTTAATACTAATAAGGATGGATTTAAAGACTTATATAATGCTTATTATAATTCTTTAAAAGTATTAAAAGAGAATAATTTGCATAGTATATCTTTTCCCTTAATTAGTTCAGGAATATTTGCTGGTAACATAGAAAGACCTAGTATAGTATCAGCTGAACATTGCTTAAAAGCTTATAATGATTTTATTAATGAATATAAAGATTATGATATAGATGTATACTTATGCGCTTATTCAAATAAAGATTATGAAGAAATTAAAAAGAGTATCTTTTAAGATACTCTTTTATCTTGTCATTACTTCATCTTTTTCTTCTTCTACATTATTAGTAATTACTTGATCCTTAAACATAATTAATCTATCTTCTATATCTTTCATAACAGTAGATTTCTTACTATATATTTTTACATTTTTAGTATGTAATGCTAAATCAGTACCGTCAGTTAAATGTAATACTCTAAATGCGTAATTAGGAGCATTATAACTATTCATTTCAAGAATAGCCATATTTTCTCCGTTTTGAACCATAGCTCTATCTAAATTAGCTTCTTCTACTTTTTCAGGGGCATCATTTATATGAATAGAATGCATAACATTTTCAAATTGTTTTGCCATTTCAGAATCATCAACATAATAGACTATATCCATTGGATTTGCATATAAAAAAGTACCATCAGTTAATCCCAACTTAGTAGAAAAATCATTCATTCTTCTAATACTAGTTATATTCATATCTACATTAACATTACCAAAAGTAACCATAGCTTTAAATTGACTCATATTATTCCTCCTATACTAAATAAATTATAACATAAAAAAAGTATCATAAGATACTTTTTATTATTTTACTTTTTCCTTCTCTTTTCTTCTAGCTAAAGTCATACCAAGTAATGTTAATGATGAACCTAAGCAAGCAAGTGCTGGAATATAAAGATTAGTTTCATCACCAGTTTGTGGTGTAGTACTTACCTTAGTAGTCGTATTATGTACTACTGGTTTAACTGGAACATCTGGCTTAACTGGAACCACTGGTTCATCAGGAATATCAGGAATATCTGGTGTAGGTGGTTCTGGTGGAGTAGGTGGAGTAGGAGGAGTAACCTCTTTCTCATTAACAACAGTTAAGTAAGTTTGATATTCATCATCATATGGATTAAACCATCTTACACCTAATAAGTTTTGATAACTTTCTCCATCTGCAGTAGGGTTCTTAGTAGAATAAATGTATAAGAACATATCATCAGGATGCTTTTCTTCTCCATTAATTAAGTAATAGAATAGGGCAGCATACTCTGCAGGAATTTTAGTATGACCGTGCGCAGTCCACCAGTGTTGTGCAAGTTTACCAAGACCATCACCATTATTTGGATCAATAACATATCCTTCTCTAGTATCAGGAGCATAACGATAATATCTTAAGAATCTAATATCTTCATAAATAATATTACCATCTTCATCCCTCATAATATTACCATTTTCATCTCTCATAGCTTGTTTAGTAGTTACCTCGGCAGAAGTATAAGTCTTAAGAGCATATTCAGTAATAAATCTAATTTCAGTTTCACTTAATTCTGGGAATAATTCTTCTGCAGTAGATCTATGATAAATAATATCCAATACTTTGTCATATAATTCATCGTTAGTCATAGAAACATCAGAATCAGGAGTAAATGTTCTAATGTTATTAGCATCTAATACTAGACCATTATAACTAATTCCATGAGGTTCATCCCAATCTTGATTAATACAATATACTTCGTCTCTTATACCTTCACTCTCGATATAGTATAGAGCAACTCCTCCATAATGCCAGCAAACATCATGACTATCATCATGTTCAACATCAGCATTAATATCTTTAACTTCAACTTTAACATTAAAGTCTTGATCAGCAGCTGCGATATAACCTTCAGGAGCGCCTACCTCTTTTAAGATATAATCTCCTTCGGGAACCATACTAGTATGTGGAGTACCATCAGATACCCATTCATCTATAACATTACCATCTTTATCAACTATTTGTAATGTTGCGCCAACTAATGGATTACCATTTTCATCAACTTTGTTAGTGACAACAGTTACTTTATGTTGTTCATTACTTTGGCTTGTAGTTGTTCCTTCTCTAGTAGGAGCAGTAGCTTCATTTGTAGTAGTCGCCTCTTCAGTTGCTTCTTCTTTAACTACATCCTCTTTAACTTCTTCAGTTTTAGTTTCAGGATTAACTACTTCTTCCTTCTTCGATTCAATTACTTCTTCTTTATTCTCTTCAACAACTTCTTGTTTTTCTTCAGTGGCTTCTTCTTTTTGTTCCTCAACAACTTCTTGCTTCTTTTCGGTCACTTCTTCTTGTTTTTCTTCAACAACTTCTTCTTTTTGTTCTTCTTGCTTTTCCTCAGCAACAACTTCTTTTACTTCTTGTTTTTCTTCAACAACTTTTTCTTCAACTTTATTTTCTTCTAATGGTTGCTCTATTGTAGTTTCTTCTGGAACTACTTCAGCTGCATATACAGGTTGTGCTAAAACTAATCCAGCACCACTAGATAGAGTTAATGCTAAAGCTATTGATGTTGCGTTTACTCTTAATTTCTTAAAATTCACAATACTACCTCCCTATAAAACCTTATGGTTGTATTCTATTATTAAATAGGTGCATTGTCAAATTATTACCATAAATAAGCTACTGATAGGTAATATATGTTTGATAAGAAGTTTTTTTCTTTACAAATATCCTCTTTTTCTATATAATATATAACCAATTCAGGTGGTGTTCATATGAATAGAAGAGCAAATGCTTATTTAAATGTAATTAGCTTTACATCATTTATATTAATGTTCTTATTATTTGTAATAACTATGAGATTAGAATCAATAGATAATATGTTAATACTTAAGAATATTACTTCTATATTAACATTAATTATGGCACTTAGTTTTATAGCTTGTGAAATGCTATTATTTATGTTATTACAAAATAGATATAAAGGACTATATATTATGTATTTATTTGGTACTATAATATTAACTATATATTTAAATAATATAATCCCTTATATATTTACTATTTCTTTTGTAATATTTAAATTAATAGTAGATGTAAGTAGAATAATATTTGTTAATAAATTATATATTAATAGAAGATTTACTACTTATTGTAGAAGATATGGTATAAAAATAAAAGATTGGAAGAAGACTTATAAAAAGAAAAAACCAATCAAGAAAAAAGATGTTATTGGAGTACCAGTACCTACTGGAACTGCTACAGCAACAACACTTAGTACAAATACTTAAAAGATTAGATTTCCTAATCTTTTTTTATGTTATAATTATAATAGGTGATAATATGAATAATATTAAAATACCAATTAGACTTATGATAAATGAGTATTTATGTATCAATCTTATTGTTGAAAATAATGATGTATATATAGATAAGACTAATTGTCCGGAAGAAGCACTTAGCTTTATCAAAGAAGATGGTAAAGTAATTGTTAAATGCTGTAACAAAGAAGTCGCAATAATTAATTTATCAAATGGTGAAGCATTACTCACTAATGTTTATATTACCACTACTGAAGCAAGAAACTTTGCAGAAGATGTAAGAGCACGTGGTTATAATACTGCTTTTCGAAGTAACAGAGAAATGTTTGAGGAAAAAGATCCAGAAGTAGAGGAATATCCTATAGAATTACATACACATTTTATGGAAGTATTAAGTGGTATAGAATTCTTGTATTTTATGGGTAGTTACATAGATGCAATTCCAGTTAATTCATCAAATAAAATAGTGGATTGTCCATTAGATAGAAATAATCCAACTAAATTAGATGAATCTAAAGTATATAAATGGATTAGTATAGAAGAGGCATTAAAAGATCCAGCTATAATAGAGCAATTGCGTATTCCGGCTGATAGACAAGTAGAATTTAGAGTATTATCAGAAGGACTTGCTAATAGAAATTCTTTAATAGATTTAGCTGGTTATTATGCTTCTAAAGAAAGAATTGAAGAAGAAGCAATGGGTAAGGATATAACAAAAGCAGAAGCTGATGATATAAAGTCTAAATCTAAAGGAATTATTCTTGCTCAAATGTTACTAAC
>JAEEGL012125056.1_pt1 | contig 27261 bp, 26 predicted proteins | sample 9134231 | NCBI WGS metagenome assembly JAEEGL01 (sample SAMN16246548, study PRJNA631951) | gut metagenome | biome: gut microbiome; feature: rumen; material: fiber-attached | host: Bos | place: Iran: Karaj | collected 2018-10
GGGGTATGGCTCCATCGCTCTTGATACATATACCTTATTAATACAGTTTCGATGAGGGAAATCCTCAATAAATTCTTCTGGAGATTCTGTATTCAAAATAGAATCAGGTAGCAATTCGGTGTGATATTCAGGGTAAATTGGAACGATATACGCATTCTTTCCCTTTGAAATATAAGGAAAGTAAGCTTTTAAATTCTCTATATCAAATTTCGGAGAGAAATCTCTAACATAAACCAACTCTCCTTCACCTTTTGTTCCCCATAGAACAAATCCCCATTGCTCTAACAGGTCTATAAGTCTGCGTTGTTCTGGACGCTTGTCATAAATGGTCACATATATCTCCTGAACATGATTCTTCAATGCATTATCAAATATTATTTTGACAAACCGTTCCCCAAGTCGGAATCCATTACTAATAACCTTGAATGTTCCTATCTTTAGGCGCCGTTTGGGGAGAAACAGAGGATTTATATTCGAATAATTCTCATTCTCATCTTCTACTTTGAGGTATAGGAATGACAAGAGCATACCATTATTAGAATTAATGGTAATGTATGCCTCTTCATCGTATTTTTTAATAAACCACTTATCAAACCCAACGTAATCTTCTTTTAGACTATCGAAAAAAGTGTCATTTAGGTCTATCTTTCCGAATTTTAGTTTTTGGACATTTAAGACTTTATAGTTAACAAGCTCTGGGTGCTCTGCAAAAGTCTTTTCCAAGAATGAATCAATGGTAAAAACTTTATCTTGAATTCCCAGTTCAAGTGCTTTTTTATGAATCTTTTTATCTTCGGTTATTAAAATGTCAACTCGTCCGATAAACACTTCATTAAGCAGAACTGTATCCACTTTATCATTATCAGTTGTATCGAGCTGATCTGACACTTTTTTTACTTCGTCTTGAAGTGGAGAAGGTATGTCTATAACTTCATAACTTTCAAGCTTAACCAAAAACAAATCTACAGTTTCTTTATTTGGGTTCTTTTTAACTTCTTCAATAGTTGCAGAGTGAATACACTTGGTGTATTGTCCTCTATCCAACCAACGGTAGAGAATGCCGATATCTTGAGAAACGATTTTGTTCGCCTCTCGATGAATAATTATATTAGTGTCTAATAATGCCTTCATATCTTAATTCTTTTTAAAACTTTTTTCCAAAATGGTATAAATAAGTAAATACATAGAATGAACAATATAATCAATGCTCCCCAATATTCCCAAGGTATCTGCTTATACCACTCAATCGTAGAATCTTTATCGAAGCGTAATGAAGAAAGCGCAAATAACAAACTACATAAAATGTTCGCTCCAACTGCTAAAGCAATTTGTTTCGAGCCAATAGTTTCTTCTGTACAAATAGAAAAGAATGAATAGCTCTCTTTGCCACTTTCTTTTAAAAACATAATATTATAGCAATCCTTTCTGATACCTTTAATTTCTGGAAGATATTCCATAAAAGCAGAGGACTCTAATTTTCTAATGTTTTTTAATTTTGAAGAATCTACGAAACTAAACACAAAATTATCTGGAATAGCATGTAGGCAAAAAACATTTTCCACATTACAAATTTCCAAACCACGATCCTTCTTTAAATCATATACATTTTGTGGCAGATTACGTGTCTCATTAATTTTGAAATCATATATGAAGGTTGTTTGAGCTATTCCACTCTTCTTAATTGCAATTGTATCATTTCCAAGTTTGATTAAAACTCGGAAATACAAATTTCCTTCATGTTTCTTTGGTTTTTTTATTTCAAATGAGATAAGTCCTTCCTTAACTTCTATATCGCATGGAAGTACTGTAAGTTTTTCTCGTTTATCAAATTTTAAGATGCTACCATCTCTAGAATCTTCTCCAACGTTGTCAATACCACTAACTACATCATTGAAAATAAAACGGCCATTAGCCCTATCTGATAAATTATTTAACAGACAGGTAACAGAATCCTTTTCTTTAATAAATGGTGCAGCCAAATATAAATGAAGACTATTCTCATTGAAACATTCATACGAGAATTCCATGCCGATTTCAATATATGATGAATCATTCGGAAATTCCCATGTGCAAATATGTAAACGTTCAATGTCTATTTGCTTTTTAGCTAATATGTAATAAGCATTATCCATAATAAAAATTATATTGTCCCATCTTCGCCAAAAGCAAAGACTGTAATTCGGTTAGTTTCTCGTTTTCTTGTTTTTTTATTTCAATAAAATAGTACAACTCGCCACTTTGTTCTTCAAAAGCAGACAGAGCCTCTTTTGAGGGCAGAGTAATTGAATAATCTTTCAAATCTGTTTGGGTTATTAGGCTTTGCACTCCACCTTTTGTAATTTCTGAATAATCTAGAGATTTCAGTATCTGGTAACAATATTCATAATAATTGCTTCTAATTATAAGAACATTGTCTGCCATATACATTTTCCGGCTGTATCTATTAACAACTCCGAGTGTTCCTACACGTCCTGTTGTCATCACCTTCTCATCATAATTATAGCTCGACGAAAAACCGATAATACCAGAGGCCCCAGCAACAGGATATTGATAAATATCATCCTTAACTTCTGATTTGTCAATACATGTCTTGCCACTATTAATTTCTGCTATATCACCCAACGTTCCCATTCTCCACCCTTCGGGAAGGTTTTCTTTGTCAATGTTATCGACGAAGGTTTTGCGGTAGAGGGTTTGGGCGGTGGCTTCGAGGTGCTGAATCATTTGATTGTTGAGACGGATGCGGTTGGTCAGCGTTTCGTATTCTGACACAATTTCACGCTGGCGAGCGATGGAAGGGATGGGGAGCATAACATCACTTAGTTCGTCCCAATCGAATATCTCACGAGCACTGCCATGAGAATGGAAACGGGCATAACGGTCAAACTCTGGACGACGGAACCACATCATCAAATACTCAGGCAACAACTGTTCGTGGTTAATAATTTCAAAAACAGTGTAAGCCTGGGATATGATGGCATCATCATAACCATCGAGCAAAGCAATAGATACCTTGTCGCCATTGCGTGAAGTGACAGGACCGTAAGCAAACTGCCCTCGTTCCACAATCTTATAAGTGGACATATCTGTGCCAATGGTATTAGCAATCGAGGGCATGAACTCCTTCGAAATGCTCACACCCAGCAAGTTCGTAACCTTCAATTCCCGGTTACGGACATTCACCTCTCTGATATAATCGCCTAAACGTTTATATTTCATAGCCTAACTTTTCAAACAGTTCTCTCAGTTGCTGTTTGCTCTCTTCCTCCTGCTGCAAGAGATCGCGCATTTCTGCTTGCAGTTGCTTCATCTTGGTGTCGAAGTCTATCTGCTCATCGCGGTTGCGGAACTCGATGTATTTGCTGGGCACGAGGCTCCAGCCTTTCTTCGCTATCTCGTCGAGGGTGGCAGAGTAGCAGTATTCAGGCTGGTTTTGATAGGTTTTTTCGTAGCCTGCACGCTGCCAGTTATGGAAGTTCTCGGCTATCTGCCGTATCTGCTCTGTGGAGAACTGGATGTATTTCTTCTCGAACGGCTCTCCCCATTGTCGCAGGTCGATGAACAGCACCTCGTCTTCACGATTGCGATAGCGAACCATCGTGCCGTTCTGCTCCACGGTGCGGGCTTTCTTGTTGTTGTTCAGAATCCAGAGCGTCACGCTGATGTCCGTAGAATAGAACATGTTTCGTGGAAGAATTACTATGGCCTCCACCAAATGGTTCTGAAGCAGTTGCTTGCGGATTTCCAGTTCTGTGCCGTCACCGCTCAACGCGCCATTGGCAAGAAGGAATCCGGCCGTGCCATTGGCGGAGAGCTTTGAGACAATGTTCAGAATCCATCCGTAGTTGGCATTACTTGTGGGAGGCACGTCGTAACCAGCCCAGCGAGGGTCGTCCTTCAACTCGTTTTCGGCTCGCCAAGCCTTCTGGTTGAATGGCGGATTGGCCATGATGAAGTCGGCCTTCAGGTCCTTGTGCTGGTCGTTGTGGAACGTATCGGCAGCCATCTCGCCCAGGTTACAGGCAATGCCACGAATGGCGAGGTTCATCTTCGCCAGTTTGTAGGTGGTGTTGGTGTATTCCTGTCCATAGACAGAGATGTCGCGCTTGTTGCCGTGATGTGCCTCGATGAACTTCATGCTCTGTACGAACATGCCGCCAGAACCACAACAAGGGTCGTAAATCTTGCCACGATAAGGCTCTATCATCTCGGCAATAAGGTTGACAATGGTCTTTGGCGTATAGTACTCGCCCTTACCCTTTCCTTCGGCAATGGCGAACTTTCCGAGGAAGTATTCATAGACACGCCCGATGAGGTCGTTCTCGGGGTCCTTCAGCGTGTCTATCTTATTGATTTCATCGAGCAAGGCGGCCAGTTTGGTGCGGTCGAGCGACAGGCCAGCATAGTAGTTGCTGGGCAGGGCACCCTTCAGCGTAGGGTTGCTCCGCTCCACTTTTGCCAATGCCTTGTCTATCTTGATGGCAATGTCGTTCTGCTTGGCATTCTCAATCAGAAAATCCCAACGGCTCTCGGGTTCCAGGTAAAAGACGTTCTTGGCATTATAAAACACGGGGTTGTCTGCAAACACCTCCTTGCCTTCTGCCACCAGTTCATTGCGCCGCTCCGTAAAGCGGTCGTGCGCATACTTCAGGAAAATAAGGCTCAGCACGACGTGCTTATACTCCGAGGGTTCCACGGAGCCGCGGAGTTTGTTGGCCGACTCCCACAAGGCTTCCTCTATTGCCTTTTCTTTTATTACTTTCTTTGCCATATTATTTCATCCAACACCACATACGGGCGGTTCAATAGTTTGGATTTTATCGGTTACATTTTTAATTCACCTACAAAAGTACTCAATTTTTTTTATGAAACAATGGTCTTTCAGTTAAAATCTGTCGTTATTTGGTGTAAAAATGTCGAACCACACAATTTTAAAAGGGGAAAAATTGAAAAGGGGAAAAGGAAAAAGCAGCCGGCTTTATCATTTATCATTTGTCATTTAGCGAAGCGCATTTGTCATTTAGCGAAGCGCCATTCCTTTTGTCAAGATTTTTCATGTTTTTTTTGTCCCTCGAAAGAGTTTGGCCGCAAATTTCGGGGAGAGATCTTCAAGATTTCTCCTCTCGATCTTCAAGATCTCTCCCCGAAATTTGCGGTCAAAACCGAAGTGGTTTGCAAGCCGCTGATTTTCAACAACTTGCAAAACCGGCAAAATTTTGCCAGTTTTGTCAATATTTTTTACCAATTTTACCCCCTTCCACTACCCACCTTTCCGGCTCCCAAAATCGAACCTTTTGGCCTGGAATTTCTTGAAAATCTAGAAAATCTAGAGAATCTAGAGAATCTAGAATATCTAGAAAATCTAGAATATCTAGAAAATCTAGAGAATCTAGAATATCTAGAATATCTAGAAAATCTAGAGACTCTAGAATATCTAGAGAGTCTAGAAAAACCTCCCCCCATCATCAGTTTTTCCGCCCCCAAGCCATTAAATTCATTCTTTTTATGTATTTTTGCAGCCGAAAGAACAAAAAGACCCATTTTCATGGCCTATTCAAATATCGTTACCGGACAGTTTGTGCGCATCAGCCAGGTGCCGGCCAGTGTGTGGGACCGCATACGGGCTAAAATCATCGACATGGTGATTCTGTTCATCTACTTGGTGGCAACGCTGGTGTTTTTCGCCAATATGAACATCAACGACAACGCGCGCGTTGTCTTCGCCTTCATCTTCTATGTCCCGATGCTCACCTACGACCTGCTGTGGGAGGTGTTCAACAACGGCCAGAGCCCCGGAAAGTTCTTCCTGGACCTGCGCGTGGTGAAGGTTGACGGCTCCATGCCAGGCATCGGCGACTTCCTGTTGCGATGGCTTCTCTTCCTTGTGGAAGGGCCCATGCTGGGATTCATGGGGCTTATTCCCATCATGGCCACGAAGAGCTCGCAGCGATTCGGCGACATGGCCGCCGGCACCATGGTCATCAAGCAGAACCAGCAACAGTCGTGGCGGCTGAACCTTGAGGAATATTCCTACCTCACCGACGACTACAAGCCCACCTTCCCGCAGGCCGCCGACCTGTCGGAGGAGCAGGCACAGGTCATCACCAACACCCTGGAACCCCTGTCGGCCGACCGCTCCGAGCGCATCTCGCTACTGGCCAAGAAGGTGAAGCAGGTGCTGGCCGTCAACTCCGACCTGAACGACGAGCGCTTCCTCTACAAGGTGCTCCACGACTACCACTACTACGAGTTCAACAACATCTGACCTTACAAAAAAAACGCGCCGCGCCCCTGCATACGGGTTCTTTCCCATATACAGGGGCGCGGGTGCAAAGCCTCCGGGCAAGGTCGCCTTACGTGGGAAGGCTATGTATCAAGGAAATAGATTACCACGCACAAAGCCATCACTACGACGGCAACGGCGGCCACAAGCCAGAAAAACAAGCGCTGCATGCGCTCACTCTTGTTGTTGCCGTAACCATAGCGCTTCTTGTCCTGGGCGCGGCGGCGGCTGGTCTGGGCCGACGGCTGATAACCTTTTAATTCTTCTGCCATAACAAATTCCTTCTTTTTCGGGTGCAAAGGTAATAATATTTCGTGAAAGTACAAAATAAATTGTAATTCAACACTAAATTTTTTTGAGATGAACACAACGGAGACGATTTTTACACCCTTTTCAACTTTTACTGCTCGTTGATGTAGTTCTTCGTTGACATGTCGTAGTAGAGCGATTCCAGCTCCTGAAGGGTAAGCGTCTTCAACGAGCGCTCTATTCGCCGGACAAGCTCTTCGCGACGGTCGTCGTCAGATTGTTTGAAACGGTCTGTATATGCCATAAGTCAATAATTATATGAAGTTCAGGAGTTTTTTACTGATAATTCTCAAATTTCGCCACAAAGTTAGACAATAATCATCAGAATTCACTACATTTGCAACATTATTTATATATAATATGGAGAAAGACACCATGTTGGCCGCTGGCAGGACTTGCACCCTTTACAAGTCTGAGCGGCCGGAATGCCTGCTGATTCAACCCACCGACGAGCACGACCGGGAGGTGCTCGACCAAGAAGTGGAAACAATACGGTCGTTGGCCAAAAGGCCCTTCACGCTCGTGGCCTTTCAGATAAAGGACTGGCAACGCGAGCTCACGCCATGGTCCGCTCCCGCCGTTTTCGGAAAGACGCCGTTTGGCGACGGGGCCCCTGCCACGCTCGCCTTCATAGAGGGTGAGCTGATGGCGCAACTCGAACGGGCGGGGCTGTACCATAAAGACACCATGCCCTGCCTCTTGGGCGGATATTCCCTGGCAGGGCTTTTTGCACTCTGGGCGGCCTATCAATCACCGGTGTTCAACGGAATAGCGGCCGTTTCGCCTTCAGTATGGTACCCCCGGTGGATGGAGTATGCCCTGGCGCACAGGCCCTTCGCCCCGGCCGTCTATCTCAGCCTCGGCGACAAAGAGGAAAAGACGCGGAATGTCGTGATGGCCCAGGTCGGAAACAACATCCGCCGGCAACACGACCTGCTGACCGCCCAGGCCGTCAACACCACCCTGGAATGGAATGTCGGCAACCACTTCCAGCACCCCGACGAAAGAACAGCCAAGGGCTTCGCCTGGCTGATGAACCACCAATATTAGGCTAATTTGCGAAAGAAACCGGGGCGTGGGCATGGGGTGCGGGGACTTGATTGTCGGGCGGCAAAAAATGGGAAATGGCGGGGCGGGGCAGAATTTTGTGCGAAAATGTTTGTCAATTCAAAATAAATGTCTATATTTGCGCAAAGAAATTAAAAAACGAACGAAAGCATGTCATTTACACAACTCTGCAACGAGATTTTCAACAAAGCCATCCTTGATTACCATATCAAGGACAACATCGACACACCCATCAACAACCCTTATGAGCGGGGGTCAATAGAAAACCGCCTTTACCTGAAGTGCTGGATCGACACGGTGCAATGGCACTATGAAGACATTATCCGCGACCCGCACATCAATCCCGTGGAGGCCCTTCAGCTGAAGCGGCGCATCGACCGTTCGAACCAGGACCGCACGGACCTGGTGGAGCAGATTGACAGCTACTTCCGCCAGCTTTACAGCGACGTGACGCCGTTGCCCGAGGCGCGCCTCAACACGGAGAGCCCGGCCTGGGCGGTGGACCGCCTCAGCATCCTGGCCCTGAAGATTTACCACATGCGTGAGCAGGCCGAGCGCACCGACGCCGACGCCGAGCACAAGGCGCGTTGCCGCGAGAAGCTGGCCGTGCTTCTGGAACAGCAGGTGGACCTCTCCACGGCCATCGACCAGTTGCTGGAGGACATCCAGGCCGGCCGCATCTACATGAAGGTGTATCGCCAGATGAAAATGTACAACGACCCGGCCACCAATCCGGTGCTCTATAACAAGGGAAAATAACCGTCGGTGATTGAGGCATGAAACGCGAGCACGTTCTCATCATACGCTTTTCGGCTTTGGGCGATGTGGCCATGGCCGTGCCCGTGGTATGGTCGTTGGCCAGCCAGTATCCGAAGGTGCGTTTCACCGTGCTCAGCCGGCCTTTTGCCCGTCCGCTCTTTGAGCACATGCCCGACAACGTGAGCTTCATGGAGGCCGACGTGAAGCAGGAATACCACGGCGTGAAGGGTCTCAACCGCCTTTACCGGCGATTGACGGCCAAGCGTTTCACCGCCGTGGCCGACCTGCACAATGTGCTTCGCTCGGAATATCTCAGGATGAGGTTCAACCTGGGCCGTTTCCGCGTGGAACATATCAACAAGCACCGCCACGGGAAGCGTCGGCTGGTGAGCAACCGCTTCCGCCGCATGAAGCAGTTGCCCACGTCGATTGACAACTACTGCGAGGTGTTCCAGAAACTTGGCTATCCCGTGGACCTTCGTTTCCGTTCGATTTTCCCACCGGAAGGCGGCGACCTTGGAACCCTTCCCGAGGCTTTCAGGCAGAAGGAAGGCGAATGGATTGGGGTGGCGCCCTTTGCCGCCCATCCCGGCAAGACCTACCCTCCGGAGCTTACGGAGCAGGTGATTGCCCTGTTGACGGAGCGGCGTCCCGGCTGCCGCATTTTCCTCTTCGGTGGCGGAAAGGCGGAAATGGATGCCTTCGCACAATGGGAGCAACGCTTTCCGCAATGCGTCAATGCCTCGGGACAGTTGGGAGGCCTGGCCGACGAACTTGTGCTGATGAGCCATCTTGACGCCATGCTTACCATGGACAGCAGCAACATGCACCTGGCATCGCTCACCGCCACGCCCGTTGTGAGCATCTGGGGTGCCACGCATCCCTACGCCGGCTTTATGGGCTACGGCCAGCCTTCCGACCATGTGCTTCAGACCGACCTGCCCTGCCGCCCGTGCAGCATTTTCGGCAACAAGCCTTGCCGTCGCGGCGACTATGCCTGCCTGCATGCCATCAGTCCCGCCGCGGTTGCCGACAAGCTGGAGCAGGTCATCAACAACGCTTCACATTAAACTCATTAACCCCAAATATTATTAACTTCTAAATCAAAGAAATCATTATGAAAAAGTACATTTGCGACACTTGCGGCTACGTCTATGACCCCGAAGTCGGCGACCCCGACAACGGCGTGGCCCCCGGCACGGCCTTTGAAGACCTGCCCGAGGACTGGGTGTGCCCCCTCTGCGGTGTGGGAAAAGAAGACTTCAGCGAGGAATAAGAACACTTCCGGAAGTCGTTACGGCAACAAAAAATGCCCCGCGAAACGAGCGTTGTTTCGCGGGGCTTTTTTGTTTTTGCGATATTGGCCGCGTTGACAAAGCGGCATACGGGGACCGAACCCGGGGGAGAGGGCTATTTGTTGAGTTTCCAGGTGACGCCGTCTTTGGTGTCTTTCACCTCGAATCCGGCCTCTGCCAGCTCGTCGCGAATCTGGTCGCTGGTGGCCCAGTCCTTTGCCGCCTTTGCCTTTGCGCGCAAGGCCAGCACCATGTCAACTACCTTTCCGAAAGCCTCCTCGCGCGGTCCGGGTCCGTCGTCGGCGGCATTCGCCTGACCGCCTGTTGCGGCACGCAGGCCCAGCAGGTCGTGGGCAAAGAGCCGCATGGTTGACGAGAGTTCCCCGAGGTCCTCAGCGCTGATGGCGGCCTTGTGGTCGAGCAGCGTGTTCACCACCCGGCAAGCCTCGAACAGATGGCTGATGACCACCTGCGTCTGCAAGTCGTCGTTCATGGCGTCGTAGCATTTCTGCCTGAGCGAGCCCACCACCTTTGCGGTCGGCGCGTCGCTCTTTTCGGCGGCGTTGATGCGCTTCAGGTCGCCAATGGCGTTCATCAGCCTTTCCAGGCCCTTTTCGGCGGCCTGCAATGCCTCGTTTGAGAAGTCCACCGGGCTGCGGTAATGGGCCGAGAGGATGAAGAAGCGGATGGTCATGGGAGCAAAGGCCTGCGTGAGCTTCTCGTGGTTGCCGGTGAAGAACTGCTCCAGCGTGATGAAGTTTCCGAGCGACTTGCCCATCTTCTGTCCGTTGATGGTGATCATGTTGTTGTGCATCCAGTAGCGCACCATGTCGTCGCCCTGCGATGCCGTGGCCTGTGCAATCTCACATTCGTGGTGGGGGAACACGAGGTCCATGCCTCCGCCGTGAATGTCGAAATGCGCCCCGAGGTATTTCCGCCCCATGGCCGTGCACTCGCAATGCCATCCCGGGAATCCTTCGCTCCATGGCGACGGCCATCGCATGATGTGTTCGGGCGACGCCTTTTTCCACAAAGCGAAGTCGTAGGGATGGCGTTTTTCCCCGGCGCCGTCGAGTTCGCGGCTCTCGTTGATGACGTTTTCGAGCGAGCGCCCCGACAATTTGCCGTATTGGAATTTATGGCTGTATGCCTCCAGGTCGAAATAAACCGAGCCGTTGGAGACGTATGCGAAGCCGTTGTCCATGATTTCCTTCACCAACTGCTGCTGCTCGATGATATGCCCCGTGGCGTGCGGCTCAATGCTTGGCCTGAGCACTCCGAGGCTGTCCATGGCCTCATGGTAGCGGTTGGTGTAGTATTGTGCCACCTCCATGGGCTCCAGCTGCTCCAGTCGTGCCTTTTTCTCTATCTTGTCGTCGCCCTCGTCGGCATCGTGCTCCAGGTGCCCCACGTCGGTGATGTTTCTCACGTATCTCACCTTGTAGCCCAGGTGGCGCAAGTATCGGAAGAGTATGTCGAAGGTGATGGCCGGGCGTGCGTGCCCCAGGTGGGGGTCGCCATAGACGGTTGGTCCGCAGACATACATGCCCACGTTGGGTGCGTTCAGAGGAGTGAAAAGTTCTTTCTGCCGGTGCAGGGTGTTGTAGATGAGTAATGGCTGTTGCATGTTCAAAATGGTTTTATGTAAAGAACGGTGCAAAAGTAATCAAAATATCTGAATTAATGTGCATGAAGGGTGGAAAAACATTAAAAAAAGCCCGGCGGATGGTGCCGGGCTTTAAATTTAAATAATGTGTATGAGCGGGGTTATTTCACGATAACCTTCTTTCCGTTGTTCACGAAGATGCCGTGGCGGGGCTGGCTTACGCGCTGACCCTGCAGGTTGTAGTACATGCCGTCGGCCGTGCTCTCCTTCACCTCCTGGATGGCGGTGGGGATGGGGAATGTGGCGTTCTCGCCGGTCTTCACCAGTGTGAGATAGTCGAGTTCCAGGTTCGAGTTCCACTCGGTGTTGTTGTTGAGCACGAGCTGGAATCCTTCGGGAATTTCCACGCCTTCCACGCTCATTTCTCCGAAACCGGCTGGTGACCATTCGCCGATGGTCAGACCGAGGTCAAACAAATCGCCGCTGCTGGCTTTGCGCAGGAAGATGGGGAGCGAAGCCATCTGCGAGCTCGACTGGTTGCGTGCCCAAAGTGTCAGTGTGTAGGTTCCGCCCTCGGTAATGGGCTCCGTGTAGCAATAGCTGTCCTTGTAAAGCCTTACGGCGCGTCCGCTGGAATAACGTGCGACCACGCCGCCGTCGGCAGCCCAGCGGTGCGTATATGTCATGTTTTCAACCTCGGTGAAGTAGGCAATGTCGGAAGTGGTGTAGGTCACGTCCTGCGTGCCGGCCTCGGTGAATTTCTTGCCATAGTAGGGTTCGGCAGCATTGCGCTCGGTTACCAGGTAAGTGGAGCCGTCGAAGATATAGTGAGGATAGTAAATTGTCACCTGGTCGCCCTCAAAGGCCTGTGTCTCGCCATAGCTTTCCACAATCACGTTCTCATATTCATCAACGAAATTGAGCGCAGCGGTGTAAGTATCAGCCAGGGTGAACCACACGGTGACCTCTGTTGAGCCGTCGCTGGCAATTTCCTGGTCGGCAGCGTCGTCGTAGTCATAGACGTACTTGATGTTGTCGATGCGGATGGGGTCCTTATCACTGGCAAGGAGCATCGGAGTTGAGCCTACGATGCCGTCGCGCTCATCGGATTCCTTGATTTCATTGTCGTTGGCGTCTTTATAGAGAACGGTATAGGTGGCATGCTCCTCCACTGAAGCGGTAATGGTGACGCTGACGGGGTCGAGGTCGATAGAGGTGTTGGGGGCCCACGAGTATGCCTCCACTATATTGGCGTTGGCTACGGGAGCTTCGAGGTCGCTGGCCTGGAAATAAACCGTTTTGTCAATCACGTTGGAAATGGTGTAGGAATATGTTCCGTGGTCGCGGTCAAGGGTGACCTCAACATTGAGTGGCACTCCAAAGGCATCAGAGTTGTTGGTGCCGCCATTGACGCGGAAATAATTACCGTCGGATGTTCCGAAGCGCATGAGCAAGCCGTCGGTTTTATAATCTGCCTTAGATGATGCTCCTGCCGTGGTGCCACGTGTGGCCTTGTCGCCGATACCGATAAGCCAACGGGTGCCCGAGTTAATGGTGGTGATGAAGTTAATGGTCACGGTTCCGGCGGATGCAATGCCGTCAACCTCGCTCAGGTCGGCGATGGCAAGGGCATATTTGTTGCCTGCCCTGTCACTAGTGGTGTAAGTGCCGGAGCCATCCGTGGAGATACGCTCTATACATTGCCACTCCACAGTTGTCTGTGCCCACGCGCCCATGCCCAGCATCAGGCATGCCGAGAGCAATAATGATTTCAGTGTAAAATTTTTCTTCATAATTGTTTTGGTTTATGTTAATAATTTAGGATTAACGGCTATAAGTAGTTGTCTTACTGACTGAAAAATCCGGCGGCAAAGGTAACGGTTTATTGCGAAAGGGGGCATCAATTTGTGCGCGATTACCTATAAATAATGATTTTACAAGAAAAAAAGGTGACGGGGCGGGAATTTTAAAGGAGTTTTTTAACCTCGGAAGAACACGGACTTTCATTTTTTCCGTGTCAGTCCGGGGTTGTCCGTGGTTTTTTAACCTCGGATGAACACGGACTTTTACGGACTTTCTTTTTTCCGTGTCAGTCCGGGGTTGTCCGTGGTTTTATTTTACCTCGGATGAACTCGGACTTTCACGGACTTTCTTTTTTCCGTGTCAGTCTGTGGTTGCCCGTGGTTTTTTTAACCTCGGAAGAACTCGGACTTTCACGGACTATCAAATTATTTCGTGTCAGTCAGGGGTTGTCCGTGGCTGAAAGCCGCGAAAACTACTAAACTCCTAAACTCCTTAAGCATGCACTTGAATCATTTATCATTTAGCGAAGCGCCATGGTTTTGTCAAGATTTTTCATGGCATTTGGGATTCCCCAAGAGACTTGACCGCAAATTCCAGGGGGAAATTTGGCAGTTTGAGAGGAGAGAATTGGCAAATCTCTCCTTGAAAATTGCCGTCAAACCAAGGGTGATTTTCAAACCGCTGATTTTCAACAACTTACAAAACACCCAAGAAAATTGGCGGTTTTGTCAAGATTTTTTACCGATTTATATCCATGCCGCTATCCGTCTGAAAGAGTAATTATGAATACTAGTTCCTCAATCTTGACTTTTGGAGTTCAGACGGCACGTTGACCGGTTCCCGCCTTGTGCAGCTCACGCCTCTCTCTTGGGCGGAAAAGTGGCGCTGTTAACGCTACCAACAGTTAATCTATGTCAAAAAAACGCCGAAAAGTTGCACATTTGGGGGTGCAATGTGCAAGGTTGGGTGCTTTTTTCGCAAAATAATTTGCACAATTCAATTTATATTTGTTCCTTTGCACCCGAATTTTAATGAAAATAGAATATTATTAACAAATTAAAGATTACAATTATGTCTGAAATTGAAAGCAAAGTAAAGGCCATTATCGTTGACAAACTGGGTGTGGATGAAGAAGAAGTACGACCCGAAGCCAGCTTCACCAACGACCTTGGTGCCGACTCGCTCGATACCGTTGAACTGATTATGGACTTTGAAAAAGAGTTCAATGTTTCCATTCCTGATGACAAGGCCGAGACCATCAAGACCGTGGGCGATGCCATCAAGTATGTTGAGGAGAACTCCAAATAATTTCTGAAAACGAGTGAAAGATGAAGAACGAAGACACTCCGTTCTTCATTTTTCGTTTATATATATATATTATGGAATTGAAAAGAGTAGTGGTGACCGGGCTGGGCGCCGTCACTCCCGTTGGCAACACGCCTGAAGAGACGTGGCAGAACCTGCTGGCGGGCGTCAGCGGTGCCGACTTCATCAAAAGCTTCGACACGTCGCTCTTCAAGACCCATTTCGCCTGCGAGGTGAAGGGCCTGAACGTGAACGACTATCTGGACCGGAAGGAGTCGCGCAAGCTCGACCGCTATACACAGCTGGCCCTCATCAGTGCCATCCAGGCCGTTGGCGACAGCGGCCTCGACCTGGAGCATGAGGACCTGGACCGCATCGGCGTCATCTACGGCGTGGGCATCGGCGGCATCCGTACCTTCGAGGACGAAGTGAAATACTACGGCCGCAACGAGGAGCAGGGACCGAAGTTCAGCCCCTTCTTCATTCCGAAGATGATCAGCGACATCGCCGCCGGCCATATCTCCATCCACTTCGGCTTCCACGGGCCCAACTACGCCACCACGTCGGCCTGCGCCTCGTCGAGCAACGCCCTTGCCGACGCCTTCAACCTGATTCGCCTGGGCAAGGCCAACATCATCGTGGGCGGAGGTGCCGAAAGCGCCATCTGCGCCTGCGGCGTGGGCGGTTTCAACGCCATGAAGGCCCTTTCCACGCGCAACGACGACCCCGCCGGTGCCAGCCGCCCGTTCAGCGCCAGCCGCGACGGCTTCGTCATGGCCGAGGGTGCCGGATGCCTCATCCTGGAGGAACTGGAGCACGCCAAGGCACGCGGTGCGAAAATCTACGCCGAAATGGTGGGCGAGGGCATGAGCGCCGACGCTTACCACATCACCGCCTCGCATCCCGAAGGACTGGGAGCCAAGCTCGTGATGAAGGCCGCACTGGAGGATGCCGGAATGGTGCCCGAGGACATCGACTACATCAATGTGCACGGCACATCGACACATGTGGGCGACATCTCGGAGGCCAAGGCCATCATGGAGGTCTTCGGCGAACATGCCTACCGGCTCAACATCTCGTCAACGAAGTCCATGACCGGCCACCTGCTCGGTGCCGCCGGTGCCGTGGAGGCCATGGTGGCCGTGCTCAGCGTAAAGAACGACATCGTGCCGCCCACCATCAACCACGCCGACGACGACCGCGACGAGGAGATAGACTACGACCTCAACTTCACCTTCAACAAGGCACAGAAGCGCACCGTGAGGGCCGCCATGAGCAACACCTTCGGCTTCGGAGGCCACAACGCCTGTGTCGTCTTCAAGAAGTATGCAGAATAACGGCGGCGGCTTTGCGGCCTGCCGTCAACACACTTTCACGACCACAACATGAAGATGAACGACCTCGTGGACATCATAAGGCTCCCTTTCCGCAAGGAGAAGGAGCTTTATTTGTCATTGCGCAAAATCATTGGCTTCTACCCCAGAAGCATACACTTCTACCAGCAGGCACTCATGCACAAGAGCCTGGGGCACAAGGAGAAAGGCAAGCCGGTGAACAACGAGCGGCTGGAATTTCTCGGCGACGCCGTGCTCGACTCGGTGGTGGGGCACATCGTCTTCAAGCATTTCCCCGGAAAGAAAGAAGGCTTCCTCACCAACACCCGCTCGAAAATCGTGCAACGCGAAACCCTGGGACGGCTGGCCAAGGAAATGGGCATCAGCCAGCTCATCGTGAGCAACGGCCACGGCAATTCGCACAACAGCTACGTGGGCGGCAACGCCTTCGAGGCCCTCGTGGGCGCCATCTACCTGGACCGCGGCTACGACGCCTGCATGAGGTTTATGGAGAAACGCATCCTCAAGGAGCTTATCAACATCGACAAGGTGGCATTCAAGGAGGTGAACTTCAAGTCGAAACTCATTGAATGGAGCCAGAAAAACAAGGTGAAACTCGACTTCAGGCTGATAAAACAAGAGGCCGAGAGCAACGGCAGCCCGAAATTCACCTACCAGGCCGTGCTAGAAGGCACCGTGCTCGGCGAGGAAGGCGACGGCTATAGCAAGAAAGAGGCGCAACAAAATGCGTCGCGCCTCACCCTGCAACGGCTCAGGAAGGAACCGCAATTCATCGACAAGGTGTTTGCCGCAAAGTCGGAGCGCACACGCATGGACGAGGTGCCCACCACCGCCGTTCCCGTGACCGACGAGCCCACGCCCACCAACTTCATTCAGGACTCGGCCCCCCACCCCATGCCGCAGGTCAAGCCGAAAAAGCAGAAGGCCGCAAAACTGGAACGCTTCGACGGCACCGACGAACCCGAAACGGCAAGCCGGCCCACGGAGAAAAAAGCGGCGGAAAAAGATGAGTTCGACCTCTCGGACATCACCTCGGAAGGTCCTTCGCGCGAGGACATCATAGCTGCTGCCGAGGAGGCGGCATTCAAGGAATGAGCATGCAGGGGGGTGAGCCGTCGATGCAGGGGAAAACCATCCTCGTCACCGGCGCGTCGGGATTTATCGGAAGCTTCATCGTGGAAGAGGCCCTCGACAGGGGAATGGACGTGTGGGCGGCGGTGAGAAAGAGCAGCTCGCGGCAATGGCTCGGCGACCCGCGCATCCATTTCATTGAGCTCGACCTTGGCAACACCGACCGGCTCCGTGAGCAACTTTCTGCCCACAGGTTCGACTATGTGGTACATGCCGCCGGCGTTACGAAAACCCTTCACCAGGAGGATTTCTTCCGCGTCAACACCGAGGGCACGCGCCATCTGGCTCAGGCCGTGGCACAAACGCAACCGCAATTGCTCAGGCTGGTATTCTTGAGCAGCCTGAGCATTTTCGGCGCCGTGCGCGAAGAGGTGCCCCACACCGACATCCTTCCTTCCGACACCCCGCGGCCCAACACCGGCTACGGGCGTAGCAAGTTGCAAGCCGAGCAGGCGCTGGAGGCTGTGTACGGGCTGCCCTGGGTGATGCTCAGGCCCACCGGCGTGTATGGTCCGCGCGAGAAAGACTATTTCCTCATGGCCCGCAGCATCAGCCGCCACACCGACTTCGCCGTGGGATTCCGGCGGCAGGACATTACCTTCGTCTATGTGAAAGACGTGGTGCAGGCCGTTTTCCTGGCACTTTGGCGTGATTGTATCGGAAAGAAGTATTTTCTCTCCGACGGCGAAGTCTATCAGAGCACGGCGTTCAGCGACCTCATCATTTCCGAGTTGGGCCATCCCTGGTGCCTTCGCATCAAGGCTCCGCTATGGGTGTTGCGCGTGGCCACGGCCGTCGGGGAACTGACCGGACGCCTGACGGGCTCCATCAGTGCCCTCAATAACGACAAGTATCACATCCTGAAACAACGCAACTGGCGGTGCGACATCAGCGACGCACGCCGGGAGCTGGGCTTCGTCCCCCACTACCAACTGGAGCGCGGCGTAAAGGAAACCATTGCCTGGTACCGCCAGCAGGGCTGGTTATAGAACAAAAAAAAGGCGGTCAGCCGCCAAGAAGCATCATGTCATTCCTAAAAGAACTGTTCCGCATAGAGAAAAAACCATTCAAGGGCCTTTTTGCCTTTGAATGGGTGGTGCTGGCCTATCTGGTGTTCACCCTGGTGCTTATTTTTTTCAGCTCCCTGCGCCTTCACAATGCCGACGAAATGGTGGCTGGCCGTGTGCGCATCGTGTTCACCACGGCGGCTCTCTACGTCGTCTATCGCATGCTTCCGTGCCGCTTTTTCCGCCTGGCGCGGGCAGTCCTGCAAATGGCACTGCTGTCGTGGTGGTATCCCGACACTTACGAGCTGAACCGCATCCTTCCCAACCTCGACCATGTGTTTGCCGGTTATGAGCAACAGCTCTTCGGTTGCCAGCCCGCACTACTCTTCCACGAGTCGTGCCCGTGGCCGTGGTTCAGCGAATTGATGGACCTGGGCTACGCTTCCTATTACCCGATGATAGCGTTGGTGGCCATGTTTTATTTTGTACGCCGTTACGACGAATTTCTCCGTGCGGCGTTCATCATCCTTGCGGCCTTTTTCATTTATTACATCGTTTTCATCTTCGTCCCCGTGGCCGGGCCCACTTTTTACTATTGTGCCGTGGGGGTGAACGACATTTCCGCCGGCGTGTTCCCCAACTTGGGCCATTATTTTGAGACCAACCAGCTGTGCCTGCCATCCCCTGGCTGGGACGAAGGCTTTTTCTACGGGCTGGTGGAAGATGCGAAAGCCGCAGGCGAACGGCCTACGGCGGCTTTTCCCAGCAGTCATGTCGGCATTTCCACGGTGCTGATGCTCCTTTCGTGGCATTGCGGCAACCGCCGCCTGTTCTTTTTCCTCCTGCCCCTGTTTGTGCTGTTGTGCCTTGCCACGGTTTACATTCAGGCGCACTATGTCATCGACGCCCTTGCCGGCCTTGTCACGGGCGTGGTGGTGTACTTCGTCCTTTTCTTCCTTTCCCGGCCTAAAGTTCGCGGTTGATTTGCTCGTGCCGCCTGGCAAAGTTCTTGTTTGACTTCACCTTGAACCGGTCGAAGCCCTCGCCATAGACACCGATGACGGCACTTTGCGACACAAAGGCGTTGGGGTCCATCTCGTGGATGATTTGGAAAATGAGGTGGCTCTGGCTCTTCTTTGCCAATACGAAAAGCATTTTCGTTTCACGTCCGCTATAGAAACCCGTGGCGTTCACCACGGTGCAGCCGCGGTGGGCCCCGGTGTTGATGGCGTGGCCGATGTCTTCGTATTTGTCGGAGATGATGAAGAATTGCACGCTCTGACGTGCCGAGTTGACCACCTGGTCAACAACGAAAGAAGAGATGAAAAGCACCACATATCCGTAGATGACGCGCTCCCAGTCGCGCAGCACCACGTATGAGCAGGTGATGATGAGCAAATCGACCATCAGGATGATGCGTCCCAGCGATATGTCCTTGTATTTGTGGATGATGGCCGCCACGATGTCGGTTCCTCCCGACGAGCCGTTGCAGCTCAGCCCCATCCCTATGCCGATGCCGCAGAAGCATCCTCCGAGCACGGCGGCCATGAAAGGCTCGTCGCGCAACAGGTGCATGTCGCCCACCAAGCTTTGGAACAACGACAAAATGATGGTAAGCGACACGACGCCGTAGATGGTCTTCAGGCAAAATTTCAGCCCAAGGATTTTCAGTGCGAGCAACAGCAGCACGGCGTTCACGGCGAAGAAGGTGGCCTGCACGGGCACCTCCGACGCCCAATAGAGGATGCTCGAGATGCCGGGCACTCCGCCCGTGGCAATTTTGTTTGGCAAAAGAAAGACCACCCACCCAATGGTGTAGCTTACAAGGCCCACCAGGATGAGCAGGTAGTCGTGGACCTCCTTGTAGAGGTTTTGTTTGTTGATTTTCATCGTTTTTATAGTTTTCGGTGCCGGGGGAAAGGCTTTGCGCGTTTACGGCTCCAGGAGCTTGCGGCAAAGTTCCTTCATGCCCTCGGAGGCACCTTTCTGAATGTGCTCCACGCCGGAGCGCCTGGTCACCTGGTTGGGGTCGATGAGATACACGGGCGTGCCGGGGCTGGCATATTGCAGAAGCCCAGCGGCGGGATAGACCACGAGCGACGTGCCGATGATGACCAGGATGTCGGCTTCCATGACGTGCTGGGCCGCCAGTGAGATGTTGGGCACCCCTTCGCCGAAGAACACGATATAGGGCCTGAGCAGCGAGCCGTCGCCGGCCTTCTCGCCCGGTGCCACGGTGAGGTCGGGAGCCTTCAGCGTGCGGATGTATCGCGGGTCGTCAACGTCGCGGCTCGAGCACACCTTCATCAGCTCGCCGTGCAGGTGGACCACGTTGGTGGAACCGGCCATTTCGTGCAGGTTGTCAACGTTTTGCGTCACCACCACCACGTCGTAGCGTTCCTCCATCTTCGCCACCAGCTCGTGGCCCTTGTTGGGCTTGGCCTCTATGAGCTTCTGGCGCAGCATGTTATAGAAATTGTTCACATAAACGGGGTCGTCTTCCCACGCCTCATGTGTGGCCACGCGGGCCACGGGGTAATTCTCCCACATGCCGTCGGCGTCGCGGAACGTTCTCAGTCCGCTCTCCACCGACATGCCTGCGCCGGTGAGAAACACCATTTTCTTTCTCTTCTCCATTGGTTCTGTAAAAGTTTTCAGTAAATAAGTCAGGAAACCGTGCAAAACGATTTCGAGGACAAAGGTAAAAGAAAAATGGCGCAAAACGACATTTAGCCGCAGAATTAACAAAAATTAAAAAACGAGGCGAAGCGATTTTGTAAAGATTTTTTATGATTTTTGATGCACCCCAAAAGGTTTGACGGCAAATTTCGGGGAGAGATTTGCCAATTCTCGGGGAGAAAATTTGAAGATTTCGGCCCGAGATTTGAGGGCAAAGCTTACGACTGCTTCAAGGTCGTTGATTATCAACAACTTACGAAAGAGGGCAGAAAAATGCCGAAAATGTAAAGATTTTTCATGGTTTTACCCAACAGAAAATCACTCCACGACGCCGGAGAGAAAGAAAAAAAGTGCTAAAAGTGCAAGTTTTTTGCGTTTTGTCATCGTAATGTCATAGAAATGTAGTACTTTTGCACCGTTTTTACACATTATATATTTATCATCATGGACAAACTTAGCTATGGCCTGGGCTTAGGCATCGGCCAGCAACTGGCTCAGATGAACATCGAGGGCCTGAACATCGACGATTTTTCAGCCGCCATCCGCGACGTGCTCAACGGCAACCCGCTGAAAGTGGACCACCGCGAGGCGCAGCGCATTGTGCAGCAATATTTCCACCAACAGGAGCAGAAACTAAACGCCGAGCGCGAGAAGCAAGGCAAGGCCGCCAAGGTGGCCGGAGAGCAATACCTGGCCGAGAACGCCAAGAAAGAGGGCGTAAAGGTGACCAAGAGCGGACTGCAATACATGGTGCTCCGCGAGGGCAACGGCCGTCAGCCCCTGGCCACCGACAGTGTGCGTTGCCACTATGAGGGCTTCCTCATCGACGGTACCGTGTTCGACAGCAGCGTGCAGCGCGGCGAGCCCGCCACCTTCGGGCTGCAAGACGTCATTGCAGGATGGACCGAGGGCCTGCAACTCATGAAGGAGGGCGCCAAGTTCCGTTTCTTCATTCCCTACCTGCTGGCCTACGGCCCCAGCGGTGCCGGCAACAGCATTCCGCCCTACGCAGCACTTATTTTCGACGTTGAGCTGCTCAAGGTGATTTAATAAAACCGTCAATCCCGTAAATAATTCCCAAAAATAATAAAAAAACAACAATGAAAAAATTTGCATTTGTAGCCGTTATGGCTATTGTGGCCGCCGCTTTCTTCGGCTGTGGCAAGTCCGCTCCCAAGGCCAACCTGAAGAGCGACGTCGATTCCCTGAGCTATGCCATCGGCATGGCCTCCACCTACAACCTCAACAAGGGCATGCTTGCCCAGCAGCTTGACCTCGACACCGCCTACATGGACGAAATGGCCAAGGGCATGCTCGACGCTTTCACCTCGAAAGAGAACAAGAAAGAACGCGCCTACTACATCGGCGTGCTCCTCGGCATGCAGTACGGACAACAATACGAAGGCTATAGCCGCATGGTCTTCGGCGAAGACAGCACGAAGAACCTCTCGGCCAGCAACTACATCGTGGGCATCATGGCCAACCTGCTTGGAAAGAGCGACGTGTTCAAGGATGCCGAGGATGCCGGCATGAACGCCGACCGCCTGCTCAACCAGGTGAAGCAATCCCTCTATGCCGACGTGCTCAAGGAGGGCGAGGCTTTCCAGGCCAAGTATGGCAGCCAGGAAGGCGTGGGCAAGATTGACTGCTCGGTGAAGATGGGCAACGACGACGTGAAGGGCACCGTGCTCTACAAAATCCTCAAGGTCGGCAACGGCCCCGTGCCCACCGACACTTCGAAGGTGAACGTACACTATGAGGGCAAGCTCATCAACGACACCGTGTTCGACAGCAGCTTCAAGCGCGGCGAACCCGTCAAGATGAACGTCAACCAGGTGGTGCCCGGATTCAAGGAGGCTCTCACACACATGCCCGTCGGAAGCAAATGGGAAGTGGTCATTCCGCAGCAGCTCGCCTACGGAGGCAACCCCCAGCCCGGCTCACCCATCAAGCCCTTCTCAACACTTATCTTCACGATTGAACTGCTCGGCATCGAGAAATAAGCTATGAAAAGAATTATCATCGTGGCACTCACCCTCGTGGTGAGTGCTTCGTTCTTTACGGCCAATGCCGGAAAAAAGGACAAGAAAAAACAGCAGCAGCCTAAGGCTCCCGTGGTGCTCACCACGCACGCCGACTCGCTGAGCTATCTGTCGGGAATGGCCATGTGCGAAGGGTTGACGCCTTTCCTGAAAAACAACTTCGGCGTGGAAGAACAGGAAATGCCCGTGTTCCTGAAGTCGTTTGAAAACGCCATGACCAACATCAGCGACGACTCGCTGAAGGCCGTGCTGGCCGGACTGCAGGTGGCCGACATCGTGAAAAACCGCATGTTCAAGGGCGTACAGGAAGAATTTGAGGGCGAAATGCTCAAGGAACTCTTCTACAGGGGCTTCCGCGACGGACTCTACAACGACAGCATCCTGTCAACACCTCAGAAGGCCTCTCCCCTCTTTAAGCAATGGCAGCAGGAAAAAGCCGCACAGAAGGCTGAAGCCACACGAAAGGCCGGAGAGCAGTTCCTCGAGGAAAACAAGACGAAACCCGGCGTGATGACCACGCCCAGCGGACTGCAATACCGCATCCTGGAGGAAGGCGACGGGCCATCGCCCTCAAAAGAAGACAAGGTGGTGGTGAAATATGAAGGCAAGCTCATCGACGGCACCGTCTTCGACAGCAGCTATAAACGCCAGCCGCCAACCACGTCGTTCGGCGTCACACAGGTTATTCCGGGATGGACAGAGGCACTGCTCGCCATGAAAAAAGGCAGCAAATGGGAACTCTTCATCCCCCAGCAACTCGCCTACGGCGCACGCCAGGCCGGGGAAATCCCGCCATTCAGCACGCTTATCTTCACCGTGGAACTGGTGGACATCCAGGTGGCTGAGCCCGCAAAGGCCGAGGAGCCCAAAACAGAGGCTGCTCCCGCCGCCGGGAAGAAGCCCGTGCCCGTAAAGAAAGCCCCCACCGCTGTAAAGAAAAAGACCAGATAAACCCCGTTTTTGGGTAAAATATCGCCTATTGTGCAACATTTTGACACGAAAAACAAGATTTTTCGGGCAAAATGTTGCACAATTCGTTTTATTTTGCTATTTTTGCTAACTCATTTGAGAAAGACAACAAAAAATAGCAACCATATCATGGAGAAAATTGACAATCTGGACAAGAAAATCCTTAGTATCCTCTCAACCAACGCGCGCATACCCTTCAAGGACGTGGCCTCGGAGTGTAACGTCTCGAGAGCCGCCATCCACCAGCGTGTGCAGAAACTCATGGAAGACGGCATCATCATGGGAAGCGGCTTCGACATCAATCCCAAGTCGCTCGGTTATTCCATCTGCACCTACGTGGGCATCACCCTGGAACGTGGAAACATGTATAAACAGGTGGTGGGAAGGCTCATCCATATTCCAGAAATCGTGGAATGTCACTTCACCACCGGCCCCTACACCATGCTCATCAAACTGTATGCCCGCAGCAACGAACAGCTCATGGACCTGCTCAACAACCAGTTGCAGGGCATTCCCGGCGTGGTGGCCACCGAAACGCTCATCTCGCTCGAGCAGAGCGTGAAACGCGAAATTCCCATCAACCTCAGCGAATAGGAGCACGGGTGGCACATGCCACCCCCTGCCCAGACCATTATTGTTTTTAACCATGGAAACATTTGACCTTCAGGAACACCTAAACGCCATCTACCGACATTTTCCGCAGGCCGACCGACAACCCGTCATCGGCATTACCGGCAACTTCAACGACGGCGACGCCACTCTGAGCAAGCGATACTACGACTCGGTGGTGCGCGCCGGCGGCACGCCCATCATCATTCCGCCCGTGGCCGACCGACATGTGCTGGCCAACACGCTGGAACACATCGACGGCCTACTGCTCAGCGGCGGTGCCGACTTCAACCCCCTGTGGAGCGGCGAGGAACCGTCGCCACAGCTGCACCGCATCAACGAGGAGCGCGACCTTCCCGAACTGCTCATAACAAGGCTGGCCTACGACCGCCAGATTCCCATCCTCGGCATTTGCCGCGGCATTCAGACACTGGCCGTGGCACTGGGCGGAAAGGTGGCGCAGGACATCTACGAGGCACGCCAGCAACAGAGCGCCGTGGTGACGAAAGAGCGCACCAAGCTTTTCGGAAACAGGAACGCACCCCAGCAGCCACAATGGGCACCCATGATCAAGCATGCCCAGGATGCCGGCAGGGGCGAACTCACCCACAGCATCAACATCGACCGCCAGTCGGCGCTTTTCGACATCTATAACAAAGAAACCATCTACGTCAACAGCTTCCACCACCAGGCCGTCAGCGAGGCCGGACAGCGCTTCCATGTCGTGGCAACGTCGCCCGACGGGGTGACCGAGGCCATCGAGAGCAGCGAATATAAACCCATCCTCGGCGTGCAATGGCATCCCGAGTGCCTGGAAAGCGGGCTGCCGTTGTTTGAGTGGCTCGTCAAACAGGCCGCCAACTTCGACGCGGCCAAGCGCCTCCACCGACGCATCGTCACCCTCGACACCCACTGCGACACGCCCATGTTTTTCTCAAAAGGCGTCACCTTCGACAGCCGCGACGAAAACATACTGGTTGACCTTCAGAAAATGTCGGAGGGAAGGCTCAGCGCCGTCACCATGGCCGCCTACCTGCCACAACCGAAAATCGGCGAGCAATTCTCCCAGATAGTGCCTTTCGACGTATCGAGTCCCATGGACTACGCCGACCTGATTTTCAACAAGATAGAGGAAATCGTGAAGCGCAACAGCCGTTGCCTCAGCATCGCCCGCACCCCCTCCGACCTCTATGAAGACAAGCGGAAAGGGCGCAAGAGCATCATGTTCGCCATAGAAAACGGCCTGGCCCTCAACCACGACGTGCAGAACGTGAAGCACTTCGCACAACGTGGCGTCACCTATATCACCCTTTGCCACAACGGCGACAACGACATCTGCGACTCGGCAAAGGGCTGCAACACCCACAACGGCGTGAGCCAGTTCGGCGAGAAAGTCATCAACGCCATGAACGAGCACGGCATCCTCGTGGACCTGAGCCATGCCGCCGAAAAGAGTTTCTACGACGCTCTCAACATCAGCCAGACGCCCATCGTGTGCAGCCACAGCAACTGCCGCGCACTTTGCGACCATCCGCGCAACCTCACCGACCAGCAACTGAGGGCACTGGCCAAGGCCGGCGGACTATGCCACATCACCCTCTACGGCGGATTCTTGCGACAGGTGGGCGAAGCCACCATCCTCGATGCCATGAACCACCTGGAGCACGCCATAAAAATCATGGGCGTAGAGCACGTGGGACTGGGCACCGACTTCGACGGCGACGGAGGAATCATTGGTCTGGCCAACTGCTCCGAGCTCATCAACTTCACCCTGCAATTGATGAAACGGAAGTTCAACGAACGCGACATAGAGAAAATCTGGGGCGGCAACTGGCTCAGGCTCATGGCTGCCGTGCAACGGAAAATCAAATAATCATGAAACACCTATTTTATATTATTGCCATGGCACTGGTCACCACGACCCTGTGCTCATGCAAGAGCAACAAGACCGACGTGGCCGACACCACCAACACGCCCCGACCCGTGGGGCCCATGTTCCGCGCCGACAGCGCAATGGCCTATTGCCAAAAGCAGTGCGACTTCGGGCCGCGAACCATGAACAGCAAGGCCCACGACCTCTGCGGCGAATGGCTCAGGCAGAAGTTTGAGCAATTCGGCTGCCTGGTGACCATGCAGCAGGTGACGCTCACCGGCTACGACGGCACGCCCTTGCGCAGCACCAACATCATCGCTCAGCACAAGCCCGACCTGGCGGCACGCATCCTTTTGTGCGCACACTGGGACAGCCGTCCCTGGGCCGACAACGACCCCGACTCCACCAAATGGAAGACGCCGGTGATGGCCGCCAACGACGGCGCATCGGGGGTGGCCGTCATGCTGGAGGTGGCACGCCTTTTGCAAGCCAGCGACTCGCTCAACATCGGCGTGGACTTCGTTTGCTTCGACGCCGAAGACTGGGGAGTGCCCCAGTGGAGCGATGCGCCCGACAGCGGCAACTCGTGGGCGCTCGGTTCACAATACTGGGCCGAGAACCTTGAGCCGAAGGATTATAGCGCAAGGTTCGGCATACTGCTCGACATGGTGGGCGGACAGGGCGCGGCCTTCTACCGCGAGGGATTGTCGATGAACTACGCACCCTCAGTGGTCGATAAGGTGTGGGCGGCGGCCGAAACCGCCGGATACGGCAGCTTCTTCCCAAGGAGCAACGGCAACCACATCACCGACGACCATGTGCCGGTGAACAACATTGCGAAAATCCCCACCATCGACATCATCCCCTATTACCCCGATTGCGAGCAGAGCAATTTCGGTCCCACCTGGCACACGGTCAACGACGACATGGCCCACCTCGACCCCCACACCCTGCAGGCCGTGGGCCAAACAATCATCCAGGTGATTTTCAGCGAAACGGCCGAATAAGCTTTTTACGTATTCCGCTTCCTTCCGGAGTTCCGGACAATTATTTCCGCTTCCTTTATCATTTAGCGAAGCGCGGGGTCGTTTTGTCAAGATTTTTCAACGGATTTTTGTTCCCCTAAAGAGTTTGACGGCAAATTTCAAGGAGAGATTTGGCAGTTTGA
>JAEEGL016385253.1_pt1 | contig 27261 bp, 3 predicted proteins | sample 9134231 | NCBI WGS metagenome assembly JAEEGL01 (sample SAMN16246548, study PRJNA631951) | gut metagenome | biome: gut microbiome; feature: rumen; material: fiber-attached | host: Bos | place: Iran: Karaj | collected 2018-10
GACATAGCCGACATACCGTCCACAAGCGTCAGTGGCAGCAGCGGTCGAATCAATGGTGACATGTATCTTGCCATTGATGGCTCCGGTCTTGTTGTTGCCGCCGAAGATGCTGTCAACAACACCGCTGGCAACAGTCAGGTGTATGTCGTTGGTTACGTTGGCCTCGTTGCTGCCGCCGTAGACCACACTGATACCTTCCAACTCATAGCCGTGACGCTTGCCTCCATTGGTATCAGTATCCAGTGTACCTGTGCAGCCGATGGTGATGATGCCAGCGGGACCCTCAGCCTTGTTGCTGCCGCCGTACACCTCACCGATATACAGGGCATTGCTACCACTCTTATCGACGCGAAGGTGCATACGGCCGGTGATGTCGCCGTTGAGGTTGCTGCCGGCAAAAGCCTTGAATATCCTGCCGCCGCTGATGGAGACGGTGTCGTTACCCTTCACCTTGGCCCTCTTCACATTGCCTGAGGTGTTGTCACCACGGCCGCCGCCGAAGAGGGTGTCAATGGTGCCAGCGGTAACGAACACCTGGGTACCACCGACGGTATCGGCATTGCCACCGCCGTAGAGGTAGGTAACACGGCTGTTACTCTTCTGCACCAGAACAGTGGTGGTGCCCACAACATCGGCCAAGTCGCCGCCGCCGAAGACATTGGTGACGGTAACCCGTTTGCTGTCATCTGTCGGAACACCAATAGTGACCTTCGGGTTGGAGGTGACTACAGCCGACTGGCCCAAGCCACCGCCGAAGACATCCTTGATGGTAGAAGTATTGACGTTCTTGATATTCACCTCGGGATAGTCTCCCGGAGTGGTGGGAGTATAGGCAGCCAGATTGCTGCCGCCGAACACCGTGTCGAGCTGCTGGTCGCAGGGGCTTTCCTTCCAGTCGACATTCACCTCAATCTTTCCGGTGATATTGCCGTTGATGTTCGAGCCACCGAAGGCTTTGATAATCTTGCCACCATAGATGTTCAGCGTCACATTGCCGGTGATATTGGCCGCAGCCGTATCTCTTGCGCCTTGTGAGGCATTCTCTCCCGGATCATCAGCACCCTTCGAGCCACCATAGACATTGTCGATGGTACCGCCATTGATGTTGAGGGTGACGTTACCGGTGATATCGGCCTTGTTGGAGCCGCCATATACGGAGCGGAACTTAGCGCCGCACTCGATGGTGGTGGCAATGTCGCCAGTGATGTCGGCTTCATTGCCGCCGCCGAAGTACTCGTCAATATCCTCCGGACAGCCCGTGTTGTCGTCGTGACTGATGGTGACAACGGAATTTCTGACAGAACCTTGTCTGTTGGAGCCACCGAAGAGCTGACGTATCAGACCCGCCTTCACGGTGAGGTTGGCAGTGCCGGTAACATCAGCACGCTTTTTATCGCCGTTACCGCCAGCAAAGACGCGGTCGAAACGGCCACCGTTGATTATCGTCGTGGTGTTCGTCACCAAAGCAGCGTCGCCGCCACCGAAGAGTTCCTGGATGGTGTTGTCGCAGGAGTAGACGGTCAGATGAATCTGCTTACCATCCTCAGGTTCGTAGTTGGCCTCCGCACCGCCGCCGAACACTTTCGGGATGGCATAGGTGGGAGTAGTGGGAGTAGTGCCGGCAAATATGGCAGAATCGGTAGCGGTATGTGCCGTCTTGTAGACATTCACATATACATCGCCCTTGGGCGAGCCTTTATAACGGTTGCAGCCATAGACGGCACCTGTGACGGTGATGTCTCCGCTGTAGGTTCCGTCGCCATTGTCCTTACCGACATTGACGATGGCATCGCCGCTGACAAGAGCTCTGCGGCATCCGCCGTACACATATTTTACAGTACCTCTCAAGAGGTTGAGCTCGGTGGTGCCCACTTGACCAGCCACGCTGTCGTTCTCGCAGCCGGCAGCTTCGCCCCAGGCTCCCTTGCCTCCACAATAGATGGTGTTGATATCGCCGCCGATAACATTGACTTGGGCTTTGCCGCTCACACGTCCGAATTCTCCGCCGCCATAACAGGATTGCTTAAGGGCATTGGCACCCTCCATGATATTGACTTGGGTGTTGGCGCAGACGGCATAGTCTTCGTATATGAAAACAGATTTTCCGTTGCCATCTGTCGCGTTGGGGCTGGCCAAACCTCGGCTACCGCCGATGGTATAGCCACCATAGTCGAGCGTTTTATAGTATTGACCACCGGTGTTGCTATTCATATTCACCACACAGCAGGAGTTCTCTACAGGGAATCCTATATTCTGTCCCACCGATGCCAAGGAGCCGCCGCCATAGACATTGCGGTGGACAGTGCCACCGTTGATATCCACGCGTGTGCTGCCTGTCACCGAACCCGATGTGCGGTTATAGTGTTCGCCATCGGCATCGGTATAGGTACCTCTACCGCGACCAGCACCATATACATTGCCGTGATTGCTCCACTGCTCTACAATATCCGTGGTCATATGGGCGGTGTCGGCGGGGGTGCATTCAATGCCTATCACGCCTTTGTTCACCTGCACGTATGTATTGTAGCGCACATGGCCGTTCTCGCTGCCGCCGAAGACAGAGCCCGTGACTGTGGGACTGGAAGTGCTATTGGTATCGCCGATGGTGACATAGGTCTTGTTGACATACGACATGAAGAAGTCACGGCAGTAGTCGTAGAGGTGTCCACCCTCCGGTAGTGCCTCTACTGGCACAAAGGCGAAGCCCTGACCGGCACCGAACACATGGCCGTTATCTTCAGCCACATCGCCAGTGCCGATTTGACCACCGTAGATGTCCACATAGCAGCGGCCGGTGTTGGCGGTATCGTTGGCGTTGCTGCTGTGCTCGCCAAAGCCGTTATAGTTGCCTTTACCTACCGAGGCCATATTGCCGCCGCCATAGACATTCTTCATCACCTGGCCACCGCCCACAACAACATGGGTGTTGCCGAACACCTTGCCGGCAGTGAGGCTGTGGACGTCGACATGATCCTTAATCCATCCAGAGGGGGTTTGTATCCATGTAAAAGCTGAATAAGTATCGGTACCCTTGCCACCGCCGTAGACGCTGCCACCGACGGTGCCATTGACGAGAACGACACGCGTGTCGCCGTAGACATGGCCGTTCTCACCCGAACCGTAGACATCGCCCACAATGACATTGTCAGCACTGGGGGTGAAGCGGATGCTATCGATGGTATTGTTCACGTTAGCAAGTTTGCTAAAGGTTCCACCGGCACCCACCTTGCCTCGCGACGAGCCATAGACATCGCCGCCGGCGGTAGAAGATGCTGTCACAGTGCCGATATGCCCACCGAAGATTTCCACGCGGGTATCGCCGCCGGCGGTGTAGTTGATGCTGACAGGCCAGCTGAGGGCGAAGGAGGTGTTGGTGTCGGTATATATAGTTTCTACGGTGAAAGTACCTACCGAGGCCATATCGCCGCCGCCGTAGACATTGCGGCTGATATTTGCTCCCTCATGAATGGTTACCTTGGTGTTTCCCATCACGATACCACTCACCAGATTGTAGGCCGTTATGGAGCCGTCGTAGGTGTCTACGCCGGCACCGCCGCCGTAGACATTGCCGCGTTCAGCATAATCGGCTGCGGAGAGGCTGGCGTATTCGTCTGCGGTGCAACCGATGGTACCACCAGACACGTCGACGACAGTACCACCAAGCACGTGACCATTCTCACCGCCACCGAAGACATTGCCGAGCACACGGGTGCTGGTGCCGCTGACGGTGACAGAGGTGCTGTCCACCCAGGCCTGGTCGTCGAATTGAGATTCGGGGACGACGGCATCGCCTCGCGAGGAGCCGTAGACATTGCCGTTGCCGACACCCGTGACACCGATGGTGCCGCCGGTGACACTGACAGTAGCAATACCAGTACCAGCTGTGCAGTTGGTAGCCAGACTGCTGTTGTCGAATGTCAGGTCGCCCACCGAGGCGTAGGAGCCGCCACCGTAGACGCTGCCCTTGACGGTACCACCATTCACAGAGACGCTGGTATTGCCATAGACGCGTCCGGCAATCTGCACGGCACGCATGCTTGAGTCATTATGCGGTTCGGAGACATCGTTGCTACCATAGCCGCCGCCATAGACGGAGCCAAAATAGTAGGCATCGCTGCCGGTACCAATCAAAGTACCGATGATGCCACCATTGATGTTGACACGGGTGTTACCCCTGACGGTACCCTGTTCGGCACCGCCGAAGACCTCTCCGAGGATGTTCCCGCCGCCGATGATGACGGTAGCCGTCCGGGAGCGACCCATGGAGACCCAGTGTGTCTTATACTCATTAGTGCCTTCATAGGGGCTGGTGGCGGCATCACCCTGGCTACCGCCGATAACATTGCCGGTGCAGGAGTGGACAAGTCGTCCAGCGTGATTAGTGATGGTCCAATCCCCATGCTGCGTGATATAGTTGGCATCAAATTCTCTCAATGTTCCAATACTATCGCACCCATTCACGGTGATGGTTGAAGATCCTGTTTTGGAGATGAAGGTGCCGTCGGTTTCCCACCAGCCAATGCCGGCCATTTCACCGCCGCCGAAGACGGAACCATAGATGCGGGCATTGCCGTTGATAGTTATCTTGGTATTCATCACGCGGCCTGCCAGCACGTCGGTAGAATCAATACCATCGCCCTTACCGCTGCCGAAGATGTCACCGATGCTGAAGTCGCTCGCCAACAACGCGTCGCCGTCGGGGTTACCGATATGACCGCCACTGATGTTGATGGTAGCCATACCGTGGTTGATAGAATCATAGACATTACCATTCAAGAAATCCGGTTTGCCAGAGGTTTCGATACCCACCAAGGCCATACGCCCACCGCCGAAGAGGGAGCCCTTGATGGCACCGTTCTTCATGGTGACAGAAGTATTGCCACCCACACGGCCGCAGGTGGTGTCGATGATAAAGGAAGAACGGACGTTCTTGGTTTTATAATGTCCGCTACCGCGGCCACCACCGAAGACATTTCCATCGTAGTTGGTCAAACCATAGGTTCCGATATTAGCCGCAGAGTCGATAAGAACAGAGGTGTGGTCGATGACATGCGCGTCGGCACCGCCACCATACACATCGCCCTTAATCTCACCACCTTTGATGGTAACATTGGTTCTCGCTACATTACAATATTGTCTATAGTTGTCCGAGGGTTTACCCTTGCCGGCACCATACACGTTACCGTTCAGGTTGGTCCCGTCGAGCGGTCCTACCGTGCCTCCAGTGACGGTCACCGTGGTGCTACCGGTCACCGTGGCCAGGTCGCCGCCGCCGAAGACATTCTTCCTCACCGTACCGCCTTTGAGGGTCACTACGGTGGTACCGAACACACGACCGGCGCTGTCCACCGCATTGTCGATGGTCAAGTCCTCACTGCCGTAGCCACCTCCGAAGATACTGCCGCAATAATATGCGATAGAATCACCTATCATCACGGGCGATCCGATGGTGCCTCCAGTGACGGTCACATACGTATGGCCAGCCACATCTTGTCCCGACACGGAACCGTTTACAGTACCTATCTCGCCACCGCCATAGACGGAACTCTTGATAATGGCATTGCCCGAAATATTCACTCTTGTCTCCTTACATACTGCCAAACGCGACCATATAGGATTCTTCGTCGTGCCGTCAAGTTCGTAGATACGTCCCATGCAGCCGCCAAAGACATTGCCGCCCTTGGTGTGTGACACGCGGTTGTTCTCGTCAAACTCGGTCAATGGGAGGTTATGCGACGCACGCCAGCTCGCATCGATGGTAGTACCGGGAGCCACATATATATATTCATTGTTGTTTCCGATGGTGCCACCGCTGATGTTAATGGTAATATGACCGTATTTTTCGCCGTCTTGTATCTTCCCGTAACGAGAATCGTTGGTATCTACCAGGTGGGTACCCACGGAAGCCAGACGGCCACCTCCGTAGATGGAGCCCAGCATGGTGCCACCTTGGATATCGACAGTGACGTTACCTGCCACAACACCGGGGGTGAGCACATCGCCCTTGAATCCACGACCGCCACCGAAGACGTTGCCGTCGACGTAGGAGGTGCCCCAAGTGCCGATAAAAGCGCTGTCTTTCACCACCACATTCGCATTGCCTTTCACGTGGCCATCTTCGCCGCCACCGAATACGGAGCCGTAGATGATGCCACCTGAGACCTCGACATAAACGCTATCCACTGTGGTCCACGTGTTGAATTCGGCGCGGGGGTCACCCATGCCGGCACCGAAGAGGTAACAGGTGACAGGGTGATTGATGATGGATTCGAGCGAGCGAGGCACGCCCAAGGTGCCGCCGCTCATCTTTACCGTGCTGTGTCCTAACACGTCGGTATACTCATTGCCGCCGTAGACACTGGTGAGGATATGGGCACTATCGGTAATCTCCACCAGGGTGTTGCCGTTCACACGTCCTGCCGTGCGACGCCAGACAGACTTTTTGTGGTCAGCATCCCAGAAAGGATAGTAGCCGGAACCACCACCGAAGACATTGCCGTAGAATGAATGGCCATTGGAGGCTATTGTGTCAGCCTCTGCAGGATTATATCCCTCATTTCCTGCGAAGATATCATATACTTTGTATACCATCTTCCCTCCTTCGTTGACACCGTAGGGGAAGTGGTCGCATTCATGGAAGGGGTTGGTATAGTTGCCCATGTTGCCGCTGGTGACGGCATTCTTGGCAGCTGCCCATTGCTCTTTAGTATAAGCAGCATCCCATGTATTATTCTTGGCATCGTAGCCGGTACCAATCTGGCCACCCGAAATCTTCACATGGGTGTTGCCCAATGTCATGCCGTTCTCACAACCTCCATAGACAGAGGCGGTGATGAGAGCCGCGCCACTAATCTCCAAGTAGGTGGAGTCGACTAAGGCGAGTTTATTGGATTCATAAGTAACGGAGTCAACTACACCCTTACCACCGGCAAACACATAGCCGTAATCGTCGCCATCAGGATTCGTCGTGGAGGGCATGCGAGCGTTGTTGATGTCACCCACCACGCCACCGCTAATCAGCACTTTGGTCAGACCAGTGCCCGATTTGCAGCCATCGTAGTTAGGGTTAATATCACCCACGGAGGCCAACTCGCCACCACCGTAGATACTGTGCTTCACCGTACCGCCCTGCATGTCGACCAAGGTATTGGACCTCACCATGCCAGCCGTCAGGCTGGTCTCTATACCCTTACCGCCGCCATAGACAGTACCCACAATATTACCACTGATGATGGAGACCTTAGGTGAGAATTTGTCTTTACCGGAAGCGGCAGTTGTCGAGGGAGCATATACAGCCAAGTTACCGCCGCCGTAGACATTACCCACTTCCATGGTGCATGCGGGATTGTTCCCTTCACCCTTTTGTTCAATGGTCACACTAATGGTATCATTGATATTTCCGTTGACGTTGTTACCGCCAAAGACCTGTCCTATGGAGCCACCATGAATCTTCACCGTGCTGGCACCAGCCACAGGAGCTTCTTTCACCTTACCATTACCACCGCCAAAGACGCTTTCGATACTGCCGCCATAAACGGTGACGTTGGTGGCAGCCACCTGAGCAGCATTACCGCCGCCATACACCACACCAATATTCTTGGTGCTGCAGTTGTTGTTCCGGATGGTAACGACAGGCGACACTGACGCATCGGCTTGGTTGCCGCCACCGAAGACCGCCTTGAGGGCATTCCTTATGTTCGCGGCGGTTCCATAGATATCCACATTCACCGTGCTCTGAGGAGCGCCCGCGATATTGTTGCAGCCAAAGACCGTATCGGCCTGACCGCCGTAGACCTTGACATTCACAGGGCTATAGACGGCAGCAGCATGGGAACCGTCACCGAGGCCACCGCCATAGACATTGCCATTGACGGTGCCATTATATAGTGATACATTATTATGATAGGTCGTCGCATCAGTATTTCCACTGGTACCCGTATGGGCCAGTGCACCGCCACCATAGACGTCACCGTTGACGATGGGGCCGGCATTGTTGTTGCCGATGACGATATCGACATTGCCCGTCACATTGGCCAAGTTTCCGCCACCGAAGACATTGGAGTCTACCGTAGTGCTGGCGTTCTTGATATTCACGGTGGTGTTACCCCTCACCTCTGCTTCCTCACCGCCGCCGTAGATGCAGCCGTCCACTTTCACTTTGTAACTGGTATTGTTAGAGTCGCCAATGCTGACCACAGGGTTCGTCTGGACATAGGCTGAACTACCCCAACCACCGCCGTAGACGTTGCCCTTCACACTGTTCCCTTCCTTTAGATGATAGATATTCACCTTAGGATACAGACCTGCCGTTGTGGGTTGATAGTGGGCTTCGCGCCCACCGCCGTAGACATTGTTCAGGATGAGCGGGCAGCTGCCATCCTCCCCGTCTATCACATTGACGGTGATGGTTCCCGTCACATTGCCGTTGATGTTACAGCCACCAAAAACATTTTTAATGGTACCACCTTTGATGGTGAGGGTGATGTTGCCATTCACATTGGCAGGTGTTGTTGGGGTGCCTTTGCAGCCACCGAACACATTATCAATCTCACCGCCTTCGATGGTGAGGGTGATGTCACCTGTCTGATGGCCTTTGTTACAGCCACCATAGAGGTTTTTGACCTTTGTGAACTCACCGCAGTGGATTGTTCTATTGATGGGGTTATTGTTGGAACCGTTATCATTGCCACAGAAGTAGTCACCGATATTCGTCACTCCACAACTATCACCATCCTGCACTAGTGTGTAATTAGCGGGAACTGTGGCAAGATTATTACCCTGAACAGTAAAACTTCCATATCGGCCACCATGGCGACCCATATAAAGAGATTGGGTAATATTGGCTTGAGTGGTCTCACCATTACCGCCAGCATACACATGGCCGAAACGGCCACCATCAATAATAAGGCTGACGCTAGTTGCATGGGCTGCATTCGAACCACCAAAGACACGACGTATGGTGTTATTGCACCCATAGATATGGGTGGTGATAGATTTGCCAGAGGCAGGGTTGTAATCGGCTTCGTTACCACCACCGAACACCTGGTCGATGGCGAAATGCTCGTCATCAACATTTGCAGCAGTGTCATTCACCTCCTGCGAACTCGATTGGTTAGTGGCATACACATTCACTTCGACATTATCCTTGGGTGTACCACCTGCGTTGTTGCAACCGAAGATGGACCCGCTAATATTGGCGGAGCCTTGATAGTCACGAGTGTACTCACCGGAGATTTTTTTGCTGTTGTTCCTTCCGATGTTGACAATTATTTTACCGTTGACTTGGCCATAGCTCTGATCACTTTGACCCTTGCCGCCACCATATATGTTTCCATCGATAGTGCCACCAACAACATTGACAGCCGTTGTGCAATTACTGTTTGTGGTATTGACCGTTCCCAGAGACGAACCACCATAAAGGTCACCATAGAGTGTGCCGTTGGTGTAGTTCACCGTTACGTGATTTACAACACCTGTGCTTATACCCAAACCACCACCGAACACTCCGTCGGCACGGTTGGTAGAGGTACCCACTTGTCCGCCATTTAGATTGACAACGGCATCGAATTTCACATCGCCGCTACTTTCGCAGCCACCGTAGACGCCCTTGGCGACCGTGCCGCCATTGATGGTGACGGTACTGAAGCCCGTGGCGGCCGCATGTCCACCACCGAAAACATTCTGAGCATAGGCACCGCTAGTGACGAAGGTAACGTAAGACTTGGTGGCATCGTTAGAGGTGAGGATCTTGGCATCAGCCTCGTTACCGCCACCATACACATTGCCAGTGACAGTGTCGTAGATATAGACATTCACCGTGCCGGTGGGGAAGCCGTGCTGGTTGTTGCAGCCATAGACGTTGCGGACCGTTCCGAGGGAGTCGTAAACAGTTACATTTCCTTCCACATCGGCACCCACGGCCGTGGAGGCGTCATTACCCACGGCTTTCTTACCATGTCCACCACCATAGAGGTCCTCGGTAATGGTGCCGCCTCTGAGGGCAACGTATGTGCCGCCGGTCTTCGAGAGGGCGCCGCCACCGTAGACATCATGACGCACGGTGCCACCAAGGATTCTCACCGTGGCAAGGCCTGAGACATCGGCCTCGTCGCCACCGCCGAAGATGGTATCGACCTGACTATTGCTGTTCTGCATCTGCACATAGGTGGTGCCTTGTACCTCTGCCGCTTCACCGCCGCCGTAGACGTTACGCACAGTGGCAGCGTGTCCGTCGTCATTGTCACCAATATAGACCTTGGGATTGGCTGTAACGACAGCCGTCGTACCCAAGCCGCCGCCGTTGACGTCGCCGCTGACAGTACCGTGTTTGATATTCACGATGGGCGATGCCAGCGTGGCGACAGAGGGGGTATGGGCGGCATCCTTACCGCCGCCATAGACACCCTTGAGTTGGAGGAGACAGGAACTAGTGGCTTCGACATTCACCTCAATTTTGCCGGTGATATTACCGTTGACATTAGAGCCACCGAAGGCGGTGTCGATGGTGCCACCGTAGATATTGAGGGTGACGTTTCCGTCGATGTCGGCCGCGTCATCTGCTTTACCCTTGGATCCGGCGAAGACATAATGGAACGTGCCACCATAGATATTGAGAGTGTCGTTACCCTTGATGTCGGCGAGGTTACATCCGCCATAGATTTCGTCGATGGCCTTGACACCGCAGACAATATCGGTGGTAAGGTTACCGTCGATATTGGCCTCGTTACTGCCGGCAAAGAAGACACCAATCTGCTCGGTACAACTGCTCTTCTCATGGTTGAGCACAGTGTTCACGGGACCATAGATGGAACCTTTCTTGTTGGAGCCACCGAAGAGGGAGTCGATGATACCAGCCTGGACGACGAGTCCTGTGCCGCCGGTGCCGATGTCGGCCTTTGTCACCTCTCCGTTACCACCGCCGAAGACGCGCTCGAAGCGTCCGCCGTCAATGGTGTCCTTGGCGCCGTATACAGCAGCGGCATCGCCGCCACCGAAGAAATTCTTGATGGTATTTTCGCAGCCGTAAATGTGCACATAAGCCCGCTTGTTGTTGTTCTTCGGTGCGTAGTCGGCCTCACGGCCACCACCAAAGACACCGGCAATGGCATATTCGCGGTCGGCAGCGGTGTAGCTGACCTCTTTCTTGTCACCACGTGCCGTACCGTAGATATTCACCCGGGTGTTGCCAAAGGGCGTGCCCGCGATATTGTTGGCGCCATAGACGTTGCCGCCGATGGTGGCGTTGCCACTGTAGTTGCTGCCGCTCACAGCACCGATATTCACCATGGTGTTGCCTATGGTGGTGTTGTTCTCGTCGCCCACCGAGGCCATCTCGCCGCCGCCATACACATTGTTGGCCACGGAACCGCCGGTGATGTTCACCTCCGTGCGGTTGTACACACGACCTGCCAGCACCTTGGCGGTCATGCCGTTCGAGGCATCCATTTTGTTCGCCAAGTTCTTGTGGGCAGTACTGTCGAGGCTGCCATAGCCGCCACCATAGACATTGCTGTCTACGGTGCCGCCGCCGATGTTCACCACGGCTAAGCTGTCCACAAAGCCGAACTCACCACCGCCATAGACGTTTCTCTTTATCTTGCCGCCGGTGATGTTCACCACGCTCTTCTTGGCATGGGCCAGGCCGGTCCACAGGGGGTTGTAGTTGCCGTCCTGCATTTTGAGTCGTCCCATGCAGCCGCCGAACACCTTTCCGCCATGGGTGGCGTTGGCCACGTCGTTGCCGATGGTGCCGCCGCTAATGTTGACGGTGATAAATCCGTGGTCGTCGCCGGACTGCATCTTGCCATAGTTGTTGTCATCGGGAGGAGTCAGGAAGGTGCCCACCGACGCCAGTCGGCCGCCGCCGAAGATGGAGCCCAGCATGGTGCCGCCGAGGATATTCACCTCGATGTTGCCGCACACCACGCCGGCCGTCAGGGCCTCGCCGCTGAATCCGCGGCCGCCGCCAAAGATGTTACCGTCCACATACGAGGTGCCGCGGGTGCCTATTTCAGCGTCTCCGCTTACCGTCACCTCTGCATTGCCAATCACGTGTCCATCCTCGGCACCGCCGAAGATGGAGCCCCATATCTTACCGCCACTCACCGTCACTTGGGTGCTTCCTACATTGGTCTGCTCGTTGAAATTGACGCGCTGGTCGCCCTTGCCGCCGCCAAAGAGGTAGCAAGTCACAGGGTGTTTGGTGATGCTGTCTTCCGTGCGCGGTACGCCCAGCGAGCCTCCGCTCATGATGACCGTGGCCTTGCCGTCGACATTGGTCAGCTCGTTGCCGCCATAGACGCTGGTGAGGATATGGCCGCCGGTAATCTCCACACGTGTGTTGCCGTAGACAGCACCTGCCGACCACAGCCACTGGCCCTCAGCATAGGGGAAATAGCCCGAGCCGCCACCGAACACATTGCCGTAGAAAGTATGTCCGTCGGAAGCTCCCGAAGCAGGGCGGCCGCCATTGGAAGAAGCACCACCAGGATAAACGCCGGTATTATTGGCAAACGGGTCGTAGGGAGCATAGGGGGCCGTGTATGGCCAGTGATGGCACTCTGCCAGTGGGTTATCCACATTCCAGGTGGTATAGGGAGCCTCGTTCTTTTGAGTCGAATAGTTGTATCCGGCACCAATCTGTCCGCCCTGAATCTTCACATAGGTGCTGTCGAGCACATGTCCGTTCTCGGCGCCACCGTAGACGGAGCCTTTCACGAAGGCCGTGCCACCGATAATCACCTCGGTGGTGTTGACGAAGTTGATGGTGGGAGTATGGGGATTTTCGTTCACGATGCCCTTGCCGCCACCGAACACATGACCACGGAAGTCGGGCATTTTGAGAGTATCAGGGCCAACTATACCACCGAGAATTTCCACGGTGGCCTTGCCGGTACTCAGGGCACATGCGGTGGGGAAATCCTTGTCGTTACGGGTAAATTCACCCACGGAGGCCAGGTAGCCACCACCGTAGATATTGCCCTTCACCCAGACGGACTGGCCGTTGCCGGGTTGCACCAGTACCTTAGGATTACTGGTAACAACGCCGTTGTCCATATAATCGTTGCTGCCCTTGCCGCCACCGAAGACACAGCCGTGCACCTCGCCTGCTACATACAGGTCGTCACGTCCCACAACACCGTTCTTGATGTTGACAATGGGAGAGGTAATAGAGTTGTCGAGCGGACGGTATTCGGCTAGGTTGCTGCCGCCGTAGATATTATCAATCGAAAGCTGACAGGTTTCAGAGTTGTTGGATTCGATATTAATGGTGATGGAACCTTCGACGTTACCACTAAGGTCATTACCGCCGAAGATGTTGCCGATGGTACCGCCGCGGACGGTGAGAATGATGTTGCCGCCCTGAGGCTTCTCGGCAGTAGATTTTTTCCCGGGGTTGGCCGTCAAATAGTCACGCAACGCCTGAGGATATTTGAGCGTATAGGAATTGTCAGCCTCGTGTGCAGCCCAGTCGGCGTCTAGTTCGGCCTGCGTCGGGTAGCGTTTGATATGTGCGGGCTTAATCTCATAGCCACGAGAACCGCCAAAGAGGTTGCCAATTTCGCCGCCCTCGACGGTGAGTTTCACATCGCCGTAGATACTGGCGTGGCGGCTACCGGCATAGACGTTCTTATAGTGGTACTCACCAGCCTTTGCGCAGGTGATGGTGTTATCGAGACCACTGTAGATTTCAGCTTCGTTGCCGCCGAAGAACCAGGTCTCGACAGTGAGAGGTATGTTACAGTCATAGAAGTAGTCCTCAGGGCGTATGGCATTCAAAACAGTGTCACCGTAGTTATACAGATATCCCAAAACGCCAAGAGAAGTTTTCGAATTCCAACCAGGTGTGGGGGTGGTGTTTTTCAAGATATTGTATTTGGCACCATGGATGTTACCCTGCATATTGCAGCCTTCGTACTGGTAGTTGACGCGGCCGGAAAGGATGGCCAGACCGGCACCACCGGCACCAATATCGGCAGGGGTCACCAGACCGTTACCGCCACCGAACACATCACCGAAGTGACCGCCCTCAATCTCCACCATGGCACCCACGGCGTCGGCAGCGTTACCGCCACCGTAGACGTACTTCACCGTGTTGTCGCATCCGTGAACAAAGACATGGGCTTTCGCGCCGTTGGAGACAGAGTGTCCACCGGCAGGTGTTACGGGCAAATAGTCGGCTTTGTTACCACCGCCATAGACATTCTCTATAGCGAAATCTTCAGACGCGTAATCATTTTTGCCAGTCTCGTGGTAGGTGCTGTAAACATCCACATACACATCGCCCTGCGGAGAGCCATTAGTGTTGTTGCAGCCGTAGACACTGCAGTGCTCCAAGTTGACATTTCCAGTGTAGGTGGAGGGGTTCTTTTTGTCTGTGTAAGCGCCGACATTGACCTGCACAGTGCCGTTGACCTGGCCCTTGGCCTTTGCTTCGGAAGTAGTACCCTCTTCGCCCAAGCCGCCACCGTAGATGCTGCCACCGTAGCGGTATTCGATTGAATTTTCTTTCTTGGAATACTGGCCAAAACTGCCGTTGAGGAGGTTCACCGTGGTGGTGTCGGAGGCATTAGCGTTGACGCTGCCGAGAGCCGAGCCACCATAGAGGTCACCGTAGAGTATGGGGGTTCCGTTTTCGGAGCCATAGTTGACAGTCACATTGCCAGTGGTGGAGGTTTGATCACCGTAGCCGCCACCGAAGATATTGAAGAATTTCTCTGCGTTAATGGCAGCCTGCGAACCGAAGGTGCCGCCAAGGATATCCACCACAATATTGCCGGTCACGGCACCGCTCACATTGCAGCCACCATACACGCCTCCATAGTTGGTGGTGGTGATTGTATTGGCGGCAATATTGCCGATATTACCACCATTGATGACGACATGCGTACCCTTCACACCGGCCTTGTTGCCACCGCCATAGATGCTCTGTTGAATAGTGCTACCCTCGTTGACAGTCACCACGGGGGTTCCTGCCGTATAGGCTGCCTCGTTGCCACCACCGAAGACACGGGTGACCGTGCCACCGCTGATGTTCACCGCCACGCTGCTTTGCGGAGCACCGTTGACGTTGTTGCAACCAAAGACATCGGATACCGTGCCGCCACCCACGGCAACAGTCACAGCACCATTGACAACTGCCGCATTGGAACCATCGCCTAATCCGCCGCCATAGAGGCTGCCATGAATAGTGCCTGTGGTGAGGGTGACGGTGGTAGCATCGGACTCAGCATCGTTGACATCGCCGAGTGCCGAGCCTCCGTAAACGCTACCCCATATATCGGTGTTGCCATTGATAATAACGGACACATTACCAGTGGTCGAGGTGCTAGAACCGTAACCGCCGCCGAAGAGCACATTGTTGGTGGTGACGTCAGAAGTACCGATAGTGCCACCTATGACGTTGACGGCGATATTGCCAGTCACCGTGCCACTGGTGTTGCAACCACCATAGACGCCAGTGCTCACAGTACCACTCTGGATAGTGACGAGGGTGGTGCCGTCAGAGGTTCCCACATCGGCCTTGTTGCCGCCACCAAAGACATTGCCCGTGACGGTACCGCCATTGATGGTGACAGTGGGTGACACTGCCGCAAGGGCTTCGTTACCGCCGCCATAGACATTCTGACTGACATTGGCACCATTTTTGATGTCTACCTTTACGGTACTCTGCGGAGCACCATTGGCATTATTGCATCCGAAGACATTGTTCACCGAGCCACCCTGGACAGTCACCAGCACAGGGCTGAACGACTTGGCCTCGGTGCTGGGCTTCTCTCCCAAACCACCACCATAGAGGTCACCATCGAGGGTGCCGTTGGTCAGTGTCACATTGGTGTGGTTATCGGTGTTGACAGTATTGAAAGATTCTCCCTTGCCGTTGACCCAGCCCATGGCCGAGCCACCATAGACGTTACCGTAGATGGTGGGACCCGCATTGGTGGTGCCGATAGTAAGGTCGACACTGCCGCTGGTCTTGGTCGCAGAACCATAGCCGCCACCGAAGACCACATTGGCAGTGGTATTGCCACTGGTACCGATGGTGCCACCGGTGATATTCACGATGATGTCGCCGCCCACAATGCCGTTAAGGTTACAGCCGCCGTAGAGACCCGTGGTCACTTCGCCGGCACTCATGTTGACAGTGGCGGTGCCGCTGACGCCCTTATTTCCGGAGATATTGTTACCGCCGCCGAAGACCTCAGCAGCATGGCTCTTGGCATTCTGCACCAGCACCACGGTGTTGCCCGTCACCGGCGCCGCATCGCCGCCACCATAGACATTGCCAGTGACAGAGGCGTTGGGATAATCGGTGAGACTGCTGGTGGAGTACGAGGTGAGGTCGCTGGGGATAAGCTTACTCACAAGGTTGGACATCGTCTGGGTGCCGCGGACAACGGCATCGGCTTTGAAGCCGAAGTTGACCAAAGGATTGGCCTTGACCTCAGCCGTGGAACCCTTGGCGCCGCCATAGACGCTGCCAGTGATGCCGCTACCGGCATGAATCACGTTAACGACGGGAGAAACCGGCTTCTGCCCCTCGACAGCATCGGGGTCGTAAGGAGTCTCGTTGCCGCCGCCGTAGATATTCTCGACATGGAGGGCGCAGTTGGTCTCCTCAAGGTCAAACACATTGACGGTGATGGTACCGGTGATATTGCCGTTCTTATCGCTGCCGCCATAGGCGTTGGTAATGGTGCCGCCGTAGAGATTCAGCGTCACATTGCCGCGGATGTTGGCAGCAATGCGGTCGGCCACACCCCTCGAGCCACCGAAGACATCGGTGAAACTACCGCCACGAATATTCAGTGTCACGTCGCCGTCGATAATCTCGGCCTTGTTGGAACCGCCGTAGAGCTCGCCGATGTCACCCACACCGCAGCCCACCGTCAGCTCCACATCGCCGTGGGTCACAGCTTCGTTGGCGCCGCCGAAGAGCGTGACGATAAACTCCTTGCCGCAACCACTGTTATTGTCTATCTCCAGGCTCTTCTTGCCGCCATGGATGTCACCTGCGGTGTTCGAACCGGCGAAAGCCGCCGTGAAGAGGCCGCCGTGAATCTCGGCAGCGGCATTGCCGTAGATGTCGGCAGCGCGGAAATGATGGTAGATATCGTTATTGGCAGGAGTGTGGTCTACACAACTGGCAGAGTGACCCTCCGCGAGGGTATGTCCGTCGCCGCCACCGAAGAGGGTGTCGATGCGGCCACCGTCGACAATGACCAAGATATCAACCTTGATGGAGTCTTTGTCCTGACCCGAACCAGTTGTAGCAGGGTCATCCTTGCAACCTGCGTCGGCAGCACGGCCGCCGCCGTAGACCATCTTCACCGTATTTTCGCAACCGTGGATATGCACGTTGATGGTGTGACGTATCAGTTTATTTTGGTCATTATACTCAACATCGGGCAGATAGGTGGCCTCGTTGCCGCCACCATAAACAGCCTGCAGTGCGAAATAGGGAGCCGTGTGCCAGACACTGTTATCAGCGTTCAAAGCCGCCTTGAAGGCTTCGATGTCGTCGAAATTATTGGCACCCACCTCTTTGTTTCCGCCACGCGCCGTCTTCCAGATGTCGACATAGACATCTTTCTTCGGGGAGCCGTTGAGGTTGTTGCAGCCGAAGACCTCACCACCGATAGTGGCGTCACCCTTGACATTGGTGGGGTTGCCGTCATCATCCAGCTGACCCGAGCCGATGTGAACATGCACCACGCCGCCCACGGTGGCCGCAATGGCGGAAACAGCAGGCTCATAACCTGGCTGTCCTTCCGTTCCCTCAGCTTCTTTGGCCTTACGTCCCAAGCCGCCGCCATAGACATTGCTATCCACGGTGCCGGAGTCAATCGTCACAGTGGCAGTGCCCACCACGTCGGCCAAAGCGCCGCCGCCATAGACATCCTTGGAAATCTTGGCGCCGTTCTGGCTCACCTTCACCGAGCTGTTGCCTCCCACATTGGCCAGGTTGCCGCCACCGAAAACCGAACCGCCCACCTGTACCTGGGCCGTCGCCACGGTGCCAAAACACAACATCAGAGCCGCCAAAAGCAGCTTTTTATTCTTTGCGCGATATGTTTTATAATAATGCATCATACTCAAAATATGCTTGTATGCACTGACAGCCACGCACTTGCGTGGCATGCAGCGGAGTTGTTTTAACTGCAAATATACGCTTTTTCTTGAAATAATCACAACTTCAAGAAATAAAAAATGTTAACACCCATTTGTTGACACCCGACACCCCCTCCCATCTGCCTCCCCGTTAGTCTCATCTACAGTCGTTCACCGCTATTTGTTCAGTATTTGTTCAGTGAATCACTGAACAAATACTGAACAAATACTGAACATATGACGAACAAGAGAGCAATCTGACAGCATGACGACAGAGGGCCCGCCGACGCGGTCGGCGGGCCCCCAGATGGCAGGAGAAAAAAACTTAGTTATTCTGGATTTCCTGGTCCTGAATAAACACCCGAGAGCTGCCGCTGACAGCCCCCTTGTTGCCACCACCATAGACATTGCCGACCACCTGGACTTTCTCCTTGAGAATCACGGTGGTATTGCCTTTATCAGCACCTTTCACGACGCTCTGGTCGCCACCACCATAGACATTCCCATCCACCCTCGTGGTTCCTTGCAGCGTCAGGATGGCGTTGCCTTCGACCGAACCGAGGTTGGTCTCGCTCAAATCTTCAGTGGTGTAGAGGATATGGTTGGTCTTGTTGATGGCATTGCTAGTCTTATCAACGGTATTGCGATGCTCCCAAGTATATGGAGTTGTTACTCCTTTCACACCATTGCGATAGGTACCGAGGTCCTCATAGTAGTAGGGCTCCATACGGAATCCAAGGCTGTCGACAGCCACGGTGGGGCGTGAGGCCGAATAGCCGGCACCGAAGACACTGCCCTGCACGGTACAGCTGTCGAGAATCGAGGTGACGTTGCCTTCCACCTTTCCAAGGCTGCCACCACCATAAAAATTACCCGTAATGGTGCAATTCGTCAGTGTAGAGGTAACATTTCGCGTTGTGGCCAAGGAGAACTTCACATATTCCACAAAGATACGCGCCACATTGTTGGCATTGCCCGACATGGGCAAGAACTGGTAGTTGAACTGGGTGGAGACGCCACCGTAGGTGGCATTGTATTCCTGCTTGTAGAATCGAGCCAACCATGCGTTCCAGGAAGCGTCGTTACCCGCTTGACCATCGTTGTGAGGGAAGTTTGTAATGCTGTTATGGTTTTTCGGTGCTTGACGGCTGTAGGAGTTGCCACCGTATCCGGCACCGAAGAAGGTGCCGAAGGTGCAGCCAGTGGCAATAGTGGTAACCATCTTGCCACTACTCATGTCTCCGAATTTGGGTCCGCCGCAGAAGATGTCCACATGGCTATTGGTAATGGTGGTGCTGAGGTTGCCCGTCGCGGGTCTGGCGGCGTTGAGAGCGCCGGCATAGAACTCCTTGATGTCGGCGTTCTGGATGAGCCAGGTGATGTTGCCCGTATTATCTGCGCCGTTGGCTTTGCCGATGCCCTCCATAGCGGCGCCACAGACGGTACCGAAGCGGCCTCCGTTGATGTAGCATTCGGCGTTGTCGCCATGGCTGTTGGCGCAGCTAACGTAGAGGCCGGTGAGATAGAATTCATCGTAGTCGCCACCTGTCACCGATATGGGTGAATGCAAGGTTGAAATATCTTTATCTTGGTGGCAACCCGTGTGGAACTCCTTGAACCACACGTTTCCTCCCACATGAATATAGGGTATTTTATTCGATGTACCTTTCTGGTTGGAGCTCACCCATTGTTCCATAACGCCGCCTTGTACAATAAGTGCGTCGGTCGTGCTTCTGCTCGAGTGCTCATACTCGAACTGTGTGAACCGTAAGAGTGAGGTGTTTGTACTTTCAAACCATCCTTTGGGAATCATGATACCGAAGTTTTAGTAGCCGGTGCCACCGGTGGACTTCTGCGCCATTCCGAGGCCGGGGATATTGATAAAGTCGGCCCTCACGGGGTGGGTCTCGGTACGGTCATCGAAGCGCAGGATATAGGAGTAGTCTGGCTCGTTGTCGCCGTCAAGGTCGATGGAGGTAATCGTGTAGGGCTTGCTTCTCTGTGCTTCCATTTTGCTTTTTGCGTAATAATGGTGATAATTGCCCACAAGCACCACAGCATAGTCATAAACGGACTGGTTATTCCTATCACTCTCACTGACACCATTATAGAGTGCCGAACTTGCGATAGCGTTGCCCATAGTGGTGTAAACTACTTGGTTATCTCCTGCAATGGAATAACTGCTGCCGTTGGTGTATTTCTGTCCGCCACCGACGTTGGATACATTGTACCCGGTTGTCATATCCGCACTGTACACCTTGTCGGCGTTGGGGTCGGCCAGATAGGCACATTTGGCCCAGTAGGGTTCGATGGTGATGGCCGTTACGCCTTCGGGTACATCCCAGTAGGCTCCTTGGTTGAAGATGCGACCGCTGACGCTATAGAGGTCTTTGTTGGTGCAGTTTCGGTCGGCGAAGTTCCAGCTCGGCGCGTCTGCGGTATTGGTGCTGAAGGTGCCGGGCGTACCCCCGGTGATGCTGACAATTTTCCATCCCGTCACCACGCGGTTGCCGTTGTAGTTCTTAGTACCCACCTCGTTGTAGTAGGGCAGCTGCACCTTACCATAGTTGAAGTTAAAGTGAGCGGTGTCCTTGTCGGTGATGATAAGGGTGGTGTCAGGATTGGTGATGGCGGCTCCGGTAGGAGGTCCAAAAACTGCACCGCCGCTGCCCATCCGGATATTCACCGTCAACTCACCCAACTTGCGTCCTTTGTTGCGGTTGGCATCATCATAGACCGTCTCGCTGGGGGTGTAGTTGACCACCGAAGCATATTTGCCAGGGGTCTTAAGGATAGGATAGGGCGTTGTGGTTCCTATCTGGGTAGGTTCCATCACCCATTTCATCATCTCGTTCTTGTTGGCAACATCGCCCGTGGCCCACCAGGCAGCCAGTTCACGGTTACTGTTCAGCAGATGGCGGAAGAATTCGAAACGCTGCAGGAAACGCGTCTCGGCGCCAAGGGCACAGTTATAGACTTTGGTGATGGCCGTATTCTGAATATAGGCGGCTTCGAGGCGGAAATAGTTGAAGTTACTGACACCGGTATTTTCACCCACATTCGTAATCTTCGTCCCGTTGTATATAGGCGCTATCGAAGTACCACTCACCTCACCATAGAACATGCAGTTCATCACCATGGTCTTAAGGTTGGTAGCGGTGGTAGCAACGTTGTTGTGGCCCACAATGCCACCCACTTCGGCGCCACCGGAAACATTGGCGTAGCTGAAGCAATTGATGACGCGCGAGGTGCCGTCGAGCAGGCCCACTATACCCCCCACATAGTTGCTGCCCGCGATAGTGCTGCTGCAGGAGGTAATCTTTGTATAGCCGTCCTCGTCTGTCGTCACAGCACTGCCAGTGGCCAGCACGCCGCAGTTGTAGATGCGGGAGTCGCCCGTGGCTTCCCCACAGATGGCACCCACATTGGTGCCGCTGCTGATGGTGACATCGTCAAGCATGACATTCTTTACCGTGCCGCCATTGACTTTGTTGAAGAGCGGGTGACCAAGGTTACTGATGATGTGCATATCGCCATCGAAAGTGCCTGTAAAAGCGGTAGTAATAGCACCTATACCGCTGGCGGAGACATCAGTTGCCAATTTATAGTAAGCAGAGGCGGTAGTTCCATTGTTGACATTCGTAACAAAGTTGGTAAAGTCAGTAGTACCATAAATCAAGTATGGGTCATCTGGTGTTCCTGTGCCGTTTAAAAGTTCCATGGAAGCCGACTCAGACTGTGTGTAGTCGCTATGTCTGGCCACGGCTGTTACAGTCATCGGCAGTTGGCTTGGAGAGAAGGAAACCGGGGTTCCTGTATAAGCCACTTCGGAGCCACCGTCAAAAGAGTAATAGAGGTTGGCATCTGTTGGCTTGCTGCATGACAGGGTAAATGTCAGGCCATTTCTTGTAATGACAGGTGTGGCGCACTGTAACATCACCGTACCGCTGCCCACGGCAGAGGTTATCATACCCTCCTTGACAGCGATGGCCTTGATGGTAACATTACTTACATTATCTGTAAGTGGCTCAATGTATTCGGTACTTGAGGTAGTTGGGGTGCTACCGTCGAGGGTGTAGTAGATGGTTGCATCTGGGGGGGTCGTTGTTATAGATATGGCATTACTACCATTATTCTGTATTGTCGGTTTGGCTACTTGGGAGATGGCTAACTCGGCCACAGAAGAGGTAGCGAGGACACTATGGGTGGCGATGGCTTTAATGGTAGCGGGGGAGGTGACAGAGAAGGAGGCGCTGTAGGGAGTGATGGAAGTCGTAGGAGTGTCGCCATTGGTGGTGTAATAGATTGTGCTACTCGGGGTGGCACAGGTGATAGAGACCATCGAGGTGGTGTAGTCGAAGCTGATGACCGGCGTGGCACAGGGGGCTGGTGAAAGCGCTTGGGGACCTGCCAATGGCGTGACGAACGTGTCCTCGAAAACACCTACCGCCTGCACTGTTATATTGCTTGTGATGTTGATGTTGTCTCCGCTGGTGACGGTGGTGCCAGTGTTGGCATCGGGAGTGGTGCTGCCGTTGGTGGTGTAACGGATGGTGGAGAAAGCAGCCGCCGGCGAAGTTATGGTGAAGGTGTTGGTCGATGGATCTACGGTGCTGATGACAGGTGTCAGTGTGGTGGCCGAAGAGGCATTCTCGAAATACCACTGGGATTTATCGGTAGAACCGCTATATAGTCCTATCATACCTTCGTGAAGGTAATCTCCCATGCCGTAGTATCGAGGATAGTTTCCCTGACCTACAGCAGGGTTAAAGAACCTATTGTCGGAAGTGACACTCTTGGGACGAATATTGATAGCGCCGGTCAGACTGCCGGTGATAGCAAACTTGGCATTTTCTCCAGGGGTGCTTGTGTTTTCGAGGTGCATCGACTTACGGTTTTTCGCTGCTTGATATGGTGGTTCATAGACGATGTATCTGCCTGTCTTAGCGTGGATGATATTATAATAGCCGTCGGAGGTGGAAACAACAATCCAGATGGAATTCAAATCCCGATTGGTTTGATAGGTGGTGAGGAATGGCTTTTCGGGGTCACCGTAGTTGGATCCTGTATAATCGCCGCTGCCGGAGGTGTTGCAATACTGGTTGTGGAAATAGGCGTCGGCATAGTGGGGTTGTTGAGGATCCGCTCCGGGCACCAGGTACCAGTGCGTGGAGGTAGAGGCATTCCCATGGTTGGTTTCGTTGGCGATATACCAGACACCGTCGAAGGTTCCTTGTGCCAGCATTACTCCCGGCAGCAGCAGTGTGACAAGGAGGGTGGTCGCACGAAGGAGGTGTTTCATATTGTGTGTCATCGTTTTGTGGTTCATATCGTGTGATAAGATTCGTCCAAAAAAGAAAAGTTATTTTTTTTCTCTTGATTGTGTGTTTTAATTTCGAAAGCTTTATAGTTATGCTTGGAGTATTTACCACGTCCTGATCCCTTCTCTAACATCAAATTTTTTGATCTTAGAGCCGCCGTCTCCTGATTGTCAAGTTCAAACATCCATCCTTCTGGGAATTTGCGGGGATTGTTCTTTACTGCTTGATTGATTTCCCTCGTTTCAACTCCATAGAGCTCAGCTACAGCATAGTCCAAAATCACTTGTTCGCCTCGAACAAGTTCTATTTTATCGCGAACAGCTTCAAATGTAATCATTTTTGTATCCATATCGTGTGCGGTTGTGTTGTTTATGGTGTAGTTGTAGCGTCCTGTATCTTCACCTCGGAGCTGCCGCCGACCTGGCCTTTGTTGCCACCGCCGTAGACGTTGCCGAGGACCTTAGCGGAACCTTGGAGTTTGACGGTGGTGTTGCCGTTAACGGAGCTTTCATCACCACCGCCGTAGACGTTGCCTTTAACCTCACTTTCATCCAAAATAGTGAGTGTAACATTGCCACTTACTGTACCGAGGCCGGTAAGCGGCTCAGTGGTGTAGACGTACCAGTTGCCACTGCTAGTGGGGTATTCAAACTTGGGGTTGCTGGTAGAAGGAGAGATTCCCCATTCGGAGGGAATGTCGTGAATCCATTGGTAATAGATGCTGTCGCCGGTTTCGTGATTACCGTCATCAGATGTATATTTGTTATAGTCCAGCGAGCCGTCGTGGATGAAGCCAGCAAAGTCGCGGTAAGAATATTGCACGGAACCCTTGTCATGAACAAGAAACGAAGGAATGGATGCCGAGAATCCAGCTCCGAAAACAGAACCATTGACAAGGGTTTTTCCTTTGAGGGTAGAGGCGACTGTGCCACCAACAGCCCCCAGATTGCCACCACCATAAAAGTTGCCCCTGAAAGTGCAATCCGTAATAATGTTAGTGACTGGCGCCACAGTGGTCTTAGAGAAAGATGCCCAATGATAGTAGGAACGGGTAATCACTTTGCCATTTCCACTAGTTCTTTGCAACATTTCAAACTCATACTCTACCTGATAGCCCTTACTTCCATTGTATCCGAACGGAGTAAAAGCAGAAAATTTGGCAGTGTTATCCCAATGGGAGTAATCTGTTTTTGTCGGAGCATCCACACCAGCACCAGCATCATATTGTCTGTCACGAAGTAGGTTGGTACCTCCATTGCCTCCCCCATAATACTGGCCAAAGACGGTATTGGTTGCAGTGGTGGTAATGCTCTTGGTGCTACTCATGTCGCCCAGCTTGGGGCCACCGCAATACTTATGGACGATACTATTGTCAATCGTCGTGCTGATATTGCCAGTAACAGGACGCTGGGCATTGATGCCGCCTCCATAAAACTCACGTATCCATGAATGGTTGATTTTGAAGGTAACATCGCCACCTTCAGTCTCATTTTTACCACCCACACTCTCCATGCCAGCACCAGCTACAATTCCAAACTTTCCTCCGTCGAGGTAAGCATGGGGATTGTCGGTTTTATTGTAGAAATTAGCATTGAACATACCACTGAGGTAGAATTCTAGATATTCTCCTCCAATGGCGTTAACAGCACAATGACGTGTAGAAACTTTTCTGTTTCCATGTGTTCCTGGGGTAAATGCCTTCATATAGACACTTCCACCCATGAGGAAATAGGATGTTTTATCAGCCCACACCGTTGCCGTTGCATTATCGCCTGCCTCAGTATATGCTTCTGTTGAAACAATTTGCATATGTTCACCTCCGTTGAGAATCATCGGGGCTTCATGTTTTTTGTATTCGTTACCGGTACGGATGTCGTACTCAAACTGAGTAGTATAAATGTAAGATGTTTCCGTTACCTCGAAATGACCTTGAGGACAAAAAATACGCATGCCCCAATAATTGGAGTTTTTACGGATGGCCATAGTGATATCTGGCACTATCAGGAAATCGAACCGAATGGGATGAACATAAGGGCGTCCAGCATTGTTCATACCCACTTGAAAGCAGAAATCTGGTTCGTTGTCGAAGTCAAAGTCAGCACTCATGATGGTGAAAGGCCTGGCTTTGGAATTGTATTCATTCCCTTTGAGCTGAATGTCACTATGGAAGCTGTTATTCTGGTAATTACCCACAAGAACAATAGCTTGGTCATAGACACTTCCCGAAGGCAATATAGACAATGCACTCATGGCATCGCTGAGGGTGGTTTTAACGGCAGGGTTATTAGACTCACCGCCGACCTTTTCGGGCAACTGGCCTGCATTGTAGAAGTCATTACCTCCATTATTCACCTTGTCGAGTCTGCGGTTGCTATTGCATAGATAGACGGCATTGCCCCAGTAGGCCTCGATGGTGATGGCGGTGACACCATCGGGCACATAATAATATCCGCCTTGGGCAAAGACACGGCCCGAGGTGTCGTAGATATCTTTACCTGTACACTTACGGTCGGCGAAGTTATAACCATCCTGCCAGTCTGCAACATAAGCCGTCTTTCCGTGATGGTCTACACCAGTAACCTTCCATCCCGTCACTACCTTGGTGGAATAATTGTTGGCGTATTTCTCCGCCCAAGTGGTGGCGTTGGGGTTGCCAAATATTTCGTTGTAGTAGGGTAGCTGTATCTTGCGGGCACAGTAGTCGTAACCCAATGTGTCCATATCAGTGATGGTGATATCTTTAGTGACATCAGCAGCACTGCTATTATTCGAACCCGCCTTAATCGTAACACTCAGTGCTCCATAGCTTTTGCCTTCCCAGGCATTAGAGTTGCTGCGGGCTACATTGCTCTTATTCTTGGGATTCCACACATATTGAGTATCCATATCAAAGGTGGAGTAATATTTTCCCCACTTTTTCAATATGGGATAGGGAGCAATGGTTCGGTCGAGCACCCACTTAGCGATGCCAACAGACTCAACATCTGCATCACTCGGGCAAGTATTATAAGTTCCGTTGACCCACCAAGTACATAAACGGCGATTGCTATTGAGAATATTGCGGTAGACTTCGAAACGCACCAAATATTTCGTAGCGACAGGCCACGAATAATTGTAGTTACCAATTGCACTGTAATCATCATCAAATGTAGCACCTTCTTCCCAATAGTAGTTGTAGTTATTGGTTTTATGTTCAGCGCTATTGGCAATACTTTTGCCACCATAGACAGGCCTCTTGACATTGCCTTGAGTGATATCGCCATAAAACATGCAATTCATCACCATGGTTTTGACATTTTTATTGAAGTTGGTCTCGTCATTGCCCTGCTGGGTTTCTGTTGTGTTATATCCCACCAAGCCACCAGCATTCTTGCCGTTGGCGGTGCTTGCGGCGACATTGGCATATGAGAAGCAGTTGATAACACGGGCATAGCCGTCAAGATAGCCTACCAGACTTCCACAGTGACCATCGGTGCTGGCAACGGTGGAGCGTGTATCGCCAGCGGGGTGGCCATTGGTGGTGGGCAATATGCCGCAGTTATAGATGCGAGTGGTGCCGTTGGCGGTGCCGCAGATGGCACCGACAACGCCCGCCTGACTGATATGTACGTTTTTCAGCATGATGTTGCTGATGGTGGCACCAGTGCAGGTGGTGAACAAGGGCTGGGTGAGGCCACTGATGACAGGGTAGGTGCCGTCGGCTTTAGGGGTAGCCGTTAATGTGCCGGTGAAAGTACCCAGCGAGGTGCTAAAACCAGCGGCATCAATATCATTTTCAATGACATAACTCCCATCCATGTTGGTGATGTCACCAAGGTCATCAATCGTC
>JAEEGL016511600.1_pt1 | contig 27260 bp, 37 predicted proteins | sample 9134231 | NCBI WGS metagenome assembly JAEEGL01 (sample SAMN16246548, study PRJNA631951) | gut metagenome | biome: gut microbiome; feature: rumen; material: fiber-attached | host: Bos | place: Iran: Karaj | collected 2018-10
AGTTGTCCGAATGTACGGAATTGCCGCGGATCTCCAGGGGGAATTCCGCGCCGAGGGACATTTCGGCGATCGAGAGCTGGAGCTTTTCGTAGAAGCTCTCGGAGAGGATCTGCCGGCGGAACGTCCAGAGCGCGAGCAGGATACAGATCACGAGCGTAAGGATCAAAACGCGCTTGACGGTCAGCGCCCAGCGGCGGGATTTCTGCTGCTTTCGAAACGCGCTGACTTTTTGGGCGGTTTCAAGCTCTTCTTCCTCTTCCTCTTCTTCTTCGAGCTCTAAATCCTTTTCTTCGTCCATTCGTCTTCACCTCCTTCGTAAAAAACGCGGTTGAGATAGAGTCCGCAGGCAGGCGCCGTCGGTCCGGCCGCCTTGCGGTTTTTTCGTTCGATCATTTCGGGGATCTCCTCGGGCGAAAAGCGCCCGCGCGATACCTCGAGCAGCGTTCCGACCATGATCCGGACCATATTGTAGAGGAATCCGTCGGCCGCAACGGTAAAGCGCACGAGGCTCCCTTCGCGCGTCACCTCCGAGCGGAACACCGTCCGCTCCAGGTTGTTCGCCTCGCGCCGGTCGCCCGTGCAGAAGGTTGAAAAATCGTGGCGCCCGAGGAAATACGAGGCCGCGCGGTTCATGCGTTCAACGTCGAGGGGGTATCTGTGGTGGAGCGCGCGGTTTTCAAGAAACGCGTTGCGAACCGGTTCGTTCCAGATCTCGTAGACGTATTCTTTTCCGCGGCAGGAATAGCGCGCATGGAATTCCTCCGGAACCTCTTCGCAGGAAACCGCCGCGATATCGCCCGGCAGAAAGCGGTTGAGCGCAAAGACAAGGCTTTGGCAGGGGATCCCCCGCGTCGTTTTGAAGCTGATCGCGTACTGGCGCGCGTGAACGCCGGTATCGGTCCGGCTGCAGCCCTTGAGCTCGACCTTTTCCGCGAGGATCCGCTCGAGCGCGCTCTGGAACACCGTCTGTACCGAGAGGGCGTTTTCCTGGACCTGCCAGCCGTGGTAGCGGCTGCCGTCGTAGGCGATTTTGACGAGAAGATTTCTCATGCTTATACCATCCCCGGGAAAAAGATATTGATGAGGATCACGCCCGCGCAGACGAGCAGCGTTACGGTAAGGATCAGAAAATCGAGGCGCCGGAGATGAAGCTGCTTCATCTTCGTTCTGCCCTCGCCGCCGTGGTAGCAGCGGCATTCCATCGCCATTGCGAGGTCGTACGCCCGGCGGAACGCCGAAACGAAGAGCGGGATCAGGATCGGGACGAGCGCGCGGATGCGCTGGAAGATCCCGCCGCTTTCGAGGTCCGCGCCGCGGGCCTTCTGGGCACTCATGATCTTGTCGGTCTCCTCGAGGAGCGTCGGGACGAAGCGCAGCGCGATCGTCATCATCATCGCGATCTCATGGACCGGGACTTTGAGGTAGCGCAGCGGTTTCATCAGCCGCTCGAGCGCGTCGGTCAGCTCGGTCGGCGAAGTCGTAAAGGTCAGAACGGAGCTGATAAAGACGAGGCAGATGATCCGCAGCGAAATATACGCCGCGCGCAGAACGCCGTCGAGCGTGATCTTGATAAAGCCGAGCTGAAGGATCGGCTCTCCGCTGCCGTAGAAGAGGTTCAGAATCGAAGTAAACAGAATGATAAAGAGGATCGCCTTCATGCTCTTCAGATAGAGCCGCATCGAAACACCGGAGAGGATCATCGCAAGCAGAACGAAGGCCACCATCAAGCCCATGGCGATGAAATTCCCCGCGACGAAGAGGAAAACGATCACGACGAAGGTCAAAAGCAGCTTGATCCTCGGATCGAGCCGGTGAATCACCGATCCTCCCGGGATAAACTGGCCGAGGGTAATATCGCGGATCATGCCCGATCGCCTCCTTTCAGAAGCGGTACGAGCGCGTCAAACGCTTCCTCCACCGTCAGCGCGCCGGGATCGACGGGGATCCCCGCCGCGTGGAGACGCGCCATGATCTTCGTGATCTGCGGAACGCGCAGACCGATTTTTTCGAGGCGTTCCTCCTGAGAGAAGACGCTCCTGGTATCTTCAAACATTTCAACCCGTCCGTGATTCATCACAAGCAGGCGGTCCGCAGCCTTTGCGATATCCTCCATGCTGTGGGAGACGAGCAGAACGGTATTTTTCCGTTCCCGGTGGTATTTTTCGATCTGAGAAAGCAGCAGATTGCGCCCGCTCGGATCGAGGCCGGCGGTCGGTTCATCGAGAATCAGAACGTCGGGATCCATCGCGATCACGCCGGCGATCGCAACCCTTCGTTTTTCGCCGCCGGAGAGCTCGAAGGGCGATTTTTCATAGAGCTCCTCGCGCAGGCCGACGAACTGCGCCGCCGTTCTGGCGCGCTCTTTCGCTTCCTCCTCGGAAAGGCCCATGTTCTTCGGGCCGAAGGCAATATCGCGCAGAACGGTCTCCTCAAAGAGCTGATGCTCCGGATACTGGAAGACCATTCCGACCTGGAAGCGCACCGAACGGATCTTTTTCGGCTCCTCCCAGATATCCTTTCCCCGCAGGAGCACTTTCCCCGAGGTCGGGCGCAGCAGGCCGTTGAACTGCTGGATCAGGGTCGATTTTCCGCTTCCGGTATGACCGATGACCCCGATATACTCTCCTTCTTCGATCGACAGACTCACGCCGTCGACCGCAACGGAGCGAAACGGCGTGTTCTCGCCGTAGATATAGGTAACGTCACGAAGTTCGAGCAGTGCCATCTTCCGCGTCACCGCCCTTCCAGCGTCGCTTCGAGCAGATCGACGCACTCGTCCTCAAAAAGAACGTCCGCGGGGAATTCGAATCCCGCGTTTCTCAGGCGCCAGATCAGCTCCGTCGCCTGGGGGACGTCGAGCGAATGTTCCTTCAGAAGCTCCACCTCGGAGAAGACCTCCTTCGGCGTACCCTCTTTGAGGATCTTTCCGTCGTCCATCACGACGACGCGGTCCGCCAGAACCGCTTCGTCCATATAGTGGGTGATCAGAACGATCGTGATCCCCTTCTCGCGGTTGAGGCGGCGGATCGTATCGAGCACCTCGGAGCGTCCCTGCGGATCGAGCATCGCGGTCGGTTCGTCCAGAACGATGCAGTCCGGCTCCATCGCGAGGATCCCCGCGATCGCGACGCGCTGCTTCTGGCCGCCGGAGAGCTTGTGGGGCGCGTGGGTCCGGTGCTCGTACATGCCGACCGTTTTGAGCGCTTCGTCGACCCGGCGGCGGATCTCCCCGGAAGGGATCCCGAGGTTCTCCGGCCCGAAGGCGACGTCTTCCTCAACGATGCTCGCAACGAGCTGGTTATCCGGATTCTGCAGGACGAGACCCGCTTTGCGGCGGATCTGATATTTGAGCGATTCGTCGAGGGTATCGAGCCCGTCGACGTAGACTTTCCCCCCGCTCGGCAGCAGCATCGCGTTGAAGTGCTTCGCGAGGGTCGATTTTCCGCTTCCGTTATGGCCCAAAAGAGCAACGAACTCGCCCTTTTCGATCTGCATCGTGATGTCGGAAAGGACAAGATTCTGCTCGGCGCCTTCGCCGGTGTCATACGAAAACGATACGTTTTCCGTTTTGATAAATCCCATGATTTGCTGATTCTCTCCAAAATTCATCGGGCCGCGGTCCCCGCCGGTTCTTTGTTTCGGTCGGGGCGGCGCCCGGGTTTCGCGTTATTTTTCCCAGATGGCCGTGCTGCCGCAGGGCAGAACGAGGCCGGTTTCCCGCGCGCGCAGGCCGATTTCGTCGGCACGGATCTTTCCGCCGAACGGTTTTTTCAGCAGCACGCCGAGAATGTATTCCATAACCGAGGGCGAGAGCCCCGCCGTATAGGAATTGAGCATGAAGAAGAGCGCGTCTTCCGTAAGGAGCTGCGCGCAGGTTTCGACCAGCGCAAAGATATTGTCCTCCAGGCGCCAGATTTCCCCCGCCGGGCCGCGCCCGTAAGACGGCGGATCCATGATGATCGCGTCGTAGCGGCTGCCGCGGCGCACCTCGCGCGCGGCGAACTTGACGCAGTCGTCCACGATCCAGCGCACCGGCGATTCCGCCACGCCGCTGACGACCGAGTTTTCACGCGCCCAGGTCACCATCCCGCGCGAAGCGTCTACGTGGCAGACCGAAGCGCCCGCCTTGAGGCAGGCGACCGTTGCCGCGCCGGTGTAGCCGAAGAGGTTGAGCACCCGGACCGGCCGGCCGGCCTCGCGGATCTTTTTGGCCGCGTAGTCCCAGTTGACCGCCTGCTCCGGGAAAATCCCGGTATGCTTAAAGCCCATCGTCTTGACGCGGAAGGTAAGATCGCGCCAGCAGATCGTCCAGTCGGGCGGAAGGGTCCGGTAGACCTGCCAGCTTCCGCCGCCGGAGGACGAGCGCTGATAGCGCGCGTGGGCGCTTTTCCAGAGCGGGTTTTCCTTCGGGGTATTCCAGATCACCTGCGGATCGGGGCGAATCAGGACGATATCCTTCCATCGTTCGAGTTTTTCGCCGCCGGTCGCATCGATCAGCTCATAGTCTTCCCAGTTTGCGACTCTCAAGAGGATTCCCTCGTTTCTCTAAACTTCGATCAGGTCAGCTTTTCGCGGATGACGTCCGCAACGCCGTTGGCAACGGCGGCGATTTCGTCGCGGTCGATTCCCTCCACCATCACGCGCAGCAGCGGTTCGGTTCCGGAGGGACGAACGATGATCCGGCCGTTTTGGCCGAGCTTTTCCGCCGCGGCTTTTACCGCCGCCTGGACGGTTTCTTCCCCGGCGAAGCGCTCCTTTCCTTCGTTCGTGACCTTGACGTTGACGGAGACCTGCGGATAGATCTGCATGCAGGAGGCAAGCTCGGAGAGCTTTTTGCCCGTCTTTTTCATCACGGCGAGAACCTGCGCCGCGGTCAGCTGGCCGTCGCCGGTCGTTGCAAAGTGCTTGAAAATCAGGTGGCCGCTCTGCTCGCCGCCGAGGACGTAGCCCTTGTCGAGCATTTCTTCGAGGACGTAGCGGTCGCCGACCTTCGTCGCCGAGAAGTTGAGGCCGGCCTTTTCGCAGTATTTGATCAGGCCGAGGTTCGAAAGGATCGTTCCGACGATCGTGTTGCCGTCGAGCGTTCCCTCTTTTTTCAGCTGCGTACCGACGAAGGCCATGATCATATCGCCGTCGACGAGGTTGCCGTTTTCATCAACGCCGAGGCAGCGGTCCGCGTCGCCGTCGAAAGCGAAGCCCGCGGCGAGGCCGTTCTCGCGCACGTACTGCTGCAGAGATTCCAGATGCGTGGAACCGCAGTGATCGTTGATGTTGATTCCGTCGGGCGTATCGTGGATCATACGGCACTTCACGCCGAGCGAGGAGAAGATCCGCTGCGCCGTAACCGACGAGGAGCCGTTGGCGCAGTCGAACGCGATCTCCATGCCGGAGAAATCCTCGGAAACCGTCGATTTGACGTGCTCGATATAATCGCCGAGCGGATCGCCCGCTTCGATCTCACGCCCGAGCGCCGCGCCGGAGAGCGGTTCCGCGGCCTCTTTTTCGCCGAGAATCAGCGCTTCGATCTCGTCCTCTACCGCGTCGGGGAGCTTATAGGCCGTGGAGCTGAAAATCTTGATGCCGTTGAACTCAAAGGAGTTGTGCGACGCCGAGATCATCACGCCCGCGTCCGCTTCGTAAAGCGAGACGAGATACGCGACCGCCGGGGTGGAGATCACGCCGAGCTTCTGGACGTTGGCGCCAACGGAGCAGAGCCCCGCCGCCAGCGCGTTTTCGAGCATATCGGAGGAGATGCGCGTATCCTTGCCGATCAGGATCTTCGGATGCGCGTTCCCCCCGCGCGAAAGCACGGCGGCCGCCGCACGGCCGATTTTGTACGCAAGCTCGTTGGTCAGTTCGGTGTTCGCAACGCCGCGAACGCCGTCGGTTCCAAACAGTCTTCCCATATTATGTTAACCTCTCTTTTCTTTCAGGGTTTTTTAAAACAACGTTTGCTGGTTCTGGGGCGCGGCCGCCGAGGGCATCGGGATCCCGAGGTGGTCGTAGGCCGCCTTCGTGACGATCCGGCCGCGCGGCGTGCGCGACAAAAAGCCGATCTGCATCAGATAGGGCTCGACGACGTCTTCGAGGGTGATCGACTCCTCGCCCACGATCGAAGCGATCGTTTCGATCCCGACCGGGCCGCCGTGATAGAAGCGGATGATCGCGTCGAGCATGCGGCGGTCGTTCGCGTCGAGGCCGATCTCGTCGATCTCCAGCCGGTCGAGCGCAACGCGGGCGCTCTCGAGCGTAATGATCCCGTTGCTGAGCAGCTCCGCGAAATCGCGGACCCGGCGCAGCAGGCGGTTGGCGATACGCGGCGTTCCGCGCGAGCGCGAGGCGATCTCCAGCGCGCCTTCCTTTTCGATCATGATGCCGAGGATCCCGGCGCTTCGCTCCACGATCCGCGAGAGCTCCTCGGGCGTGTACATCTCGAGGCGCAGGATCACGCCGAAGCGGTCGCGCAAGGGCGCAGAAAGCTGGCCGGCGCGCGTGGTGGCGCCCACGAGCGTGAACTTCGGCAGCGGCAGATGATAGGAAGCCGCCATCTGGCCTTTGCCGTTGACGATATCGAGCGCGAAATCCTCCATCGCCGGGTAGAGGATCTCTTCGACCTGGCGCGAAAGGCGGTGGACCTCGTCGATAAAGAGAACGTCGCCGGCGGATAGATTCGTCAAAAGCGCCGCGAGGTCGCCCGGGCGTTCGATCGCCGGGCCGCTCGTGACGCGGAAATTCACCCCGAGCTCGTTGGCGATGATCCCCGCGAGCGTCGTTTTGCCGAGGCCCGGCGGGCCGTAGAGCAGCACGTGATCGAGCGCTTCGCCGCGCTTTTTCGCCGCGTTGATGAAGACGCTCAGATTCTCCTTCGCCTTATCCTGGCCGACGTATTCCGAGAGCGTTTTCGGGCGCAGGGGGTTTTCGGTATCGAAATCTCCGGAGGTATATTCCGGCGAGGTGAGCCGGTTTTCAAAATCGAAGCCGTCTTCCGGTTGAAAATTCGTGTGTTCCGTATAGGCCAAATGGATCCACCTCCCCGATTATTTCGAAGCCATCGCGCGCAGCGCGCGGGTGATCAGTTCCTCCACCGGCAGCGCGCTGTCGAATCTGCCGACAACCGCCGCGGCCTCCGAGGGCGTATATCCCAGAACGGTCAGGGCGTTGACCGCCTCCTGGGCGTTCTGAGAAGCCGAAATCTGACCCGCCGCCGAGAGCTGGCCGGCGTATTCCTCCGAGGCGCCGATCGAGGAGACCTTATCGCGCAGCTCAAGCACGATCCGCTGGGCAAGCTTCGGGCCGATCCCGTTCGCGCGGGCAAAGGCCTTGCTGTCGCCCGATGCGGCGGCGAGCGCAACGGCCTGGGGCGTCAGCTCGGACAAGATCGAGAGCGCCTTGCTCGCGGCGACGCCGGAGATCCCGTTCAGCAGCCGAAAGCAGTTCTGCTCGCTCTGCGAGAAAAAGCCGTAGAGATCCATCGCGTCCTCGCGCACCATCAGGGTGGTAAAGAGCTTTGCTTTTTCGCCCAAAGCCGGAAGCTGGCGCTGGGTATTGAGGCTCGTAAAGCATTTATATCCGACTCCGCCGCATTCGATGACCGTAACGCCGGGCTCGGTATGGACGAGCGTTCCCGTTAAGCTGTAAAACATCCTATTTTCCTCCGATCAGATTCTGGCGGTAAACCGCGCCGAGATGCTGGCCGTGGCAGATCGCCATCGCGAGCGCGTCGGCCGCGTCGTCCGGCTTCGGGAGCTCCGAGAGCCCCAGAAGACGGCGCGTCATCTCCATGATCTGCTTTTTTTCGGCGCGGCCGTAGCCGGTGACCGCCGTTTTGACCTGCAGGGGCGTATATTCGTAGAAGGGGACGCCGTTTTTTTCGATCGCGAGCAGCGTTACGCCGCGCGCCTCGGCAACGCCGATCACGGTTTTCTGGTTGGAATGATAGAAGAGCTTTTCGATCGAAACCGCGTCCGGGCGGTAGCGCCGGATGATCTCGTTGAGATCGTCGTAGATCACGGAAAGCCGCTTCGTAAAATCCTCGCCCGCCTCGGTCAGGATCGCGCCGTAGGAGATCGGGCGGTATTTCCCCGCGTTCGCGTCGATTACGCCGTAGCCTACGATTGCATATCCCGGGTCGATCCCCAAGATGATCATAAGCATATTCCCCCTATTTTATAATCGATTTATTATACCACAAAACAATCAAAATGGAAACCCCTTTTTTTCACTTCGCCTGCGGCGCCTTGACTGAAGGCCGGGTGAAATTGAGGAAGCGAGCTCCTCAACTTGTAACGCCCTTGGGAGGCGTACATTTCTACAGCGATAAAAAAAGAAGCCTTCTGAATTTCAGAAAGCTTCCTTCAAACGAGTAATCATTCATGCGTTAGCTTTTCAAGGGCAGAACGCAGGCGGCGAAAAGCAGTATCTCCTGCCGGGCGGCGCACCGACTTACTGCTCCGGAGAACCCTGCGAAAAGACAACGCTGCGGTTTTTCCATTTTCCGCGACGGTAGGCGATAATCGTGATCGCCGCGCCGATGAGCCAGGAGGCAAGGAGCGAGACGAAGAGCGTAAGCGGATCGCCCTGGGGGTTTTCCGGTGTTTTCGAAAGATAGGCGAGCAGATAGGCGACCGGAACGCGGATAATGACCGTTGAGATCAGGGAGATCCACATCGGCGTCATCGTATCGCCCGCGCCGCGCATGATGCCGGAGAGGCACTGTGTCACCGACATCGCGATATAGCCCGCGGCAAGGATCAGCATCATCTTCATCGCGAGGGTGACGAGGTCTTCCGTCTCGGTAAAGATCCGCATCAGGTAGCGGCCGAAAATCAGGATCGCCGCCGTCAGCACAACGGTCGTCCCGGTAGAGATCAGCGTTCCGTCGCGCGCGCCTTTTTTGACGCGGTCGAGCCGTCCGGCGCCGACGTTCTGGCCGGCGAAGGTCGTCATCGCCGTTCCGAACGAGAAGTTCGGCATCATCGCGAAGCCGTCGACACGCATCACGATCACGTTTGCGGCAATGACCGCCTCGCCGAAGCTGTTGGTCAGCGACTGGACGAGAAGCATCGCCATCGAGAAGATCGCCTGGGTCACGCCGGAGGGAAGTCCGAGGCGGATCACGTTCCAGGAAAGGCGTTTTTCGAGTCTCAGATAGCGCGTTCCGGTATCGAAAATAGCCTTCATGCGCATCAACTTGAGCATGCTCAGGACCGCCGAGATCACCTGGGCGATTACCGTTGCGAGCGCAACGCCCGCGACGCCGAGGCCGAGCGAGGCGACGAAGAAGATATCGAGGCCGATATTGAGGATGCAGGCGATCAGCAGATACAGCAGCGCGGAGAAGGAATCGCCGAGGCCGCGCAGGATCCCGCTGAGGATATTGTAAAACGCGAGGCCGATCACTCCGTAAAAGAGGATATAGAGATAATCCGCGCACCAGTCGATGATGCTCTCGGGCGTATTGAGAAGCCGCAGCATCGGCTTCGTTACAAAGATCGCGGAGAGGCTGATGATCACGGAGACGATGAAAATCAGGCTCAGCGAAATGCCGATCGTCTTTGAAAGATTCTCGCGGTCTTTCGCGCCGTAGTACTGCGAAACCATGATCCCGGCGCCGGTTGCGACGCCGACGAAGAGGACGAGCAGCAGATTGAACACCGGCGATGCGCTGCCGACCGCGGCGAGCGCGTTATCGCCGACGTAGCGGCCCACAACGATGCTGTCCACCGTTCCGTAGAGCTGCTGCGCGACGTTGCCGATCAGCATCGGGACCGTAAAGGCCACGATTTTTCCCGCGGGGCTGCCCTGCGTCATATCCGTTGCGCCGAATAATTTCTTGATGTTCACGGAGATTCCCTTTCTTTTCTGCCGTTCTGCGGGGCGCTGTGCATGCGCCCTTTGCAAAGGTATATCGATCCTAAAATTCCAATTATTATTATAGCACGACTTTCCTCTTTGGAAAATAGAAACGCAGCAAAAAAAGAGACGAAGTTTCCGCCGCTTCGTCCCTTTTTTTCGGTGATTTCCGATATCATAATTTGCGATCGTTTTTTTCCTTCAGTTTCCCGTTTCAAAACGTTCCGTTCGAACGGCAAGCTCGGGCGTCAGTTCGGCTTCGAGGAGCAGGCCGTTTTCGGTATATTCTTCCGAGATTACACTGCAGTCGCGGCGGATCCGCGCGGCAAGGGCGCTTTCGGAAAACGGCAGCAGGAGCTTTTTGCGCACCGGGAGCAGCGCGAGGATCTCTTCGATCCGCAGCAGCAGCGTATCGAGCCCGAGGCCGGTTTTCGCGCTGATATAGACGCGTTCGCTCGTTCCGAGGAAATCGTTGATCCCGAGCAGGTCGCATTTGTTGAAGACGGAGAGGATCGGCGAAGTACAGCCGAGATATTCAAACAGCTCCTGCGTCACCCGAAGGTGCTCCTGCGTCTCCTCGGAGGAAGCGTCGCAGATATTGAGGATCAGATCGGCCCCGGCGGCTTCTTCGAGCGTCGATTTGAAGGCTTCTACAAGGTGGTGCGGCAGTCTCCGGACCAGGCCGACCGTATCGATCAGCATGACCTGCGCGCCGTGGGGCAGGCGCAGCGCGCGGGAGGTTGGATCGAGCGTTGCGAAGAGCATATCCTTTGCGAGGACCCCGGCGTCGGTCAGCGCGTTCATCAGGGTGCTTTTGCCGGCGTTGGTATAGCCGACGAGCGCCACGCAGACCACGCCGTTCTTTTTCCGCCGCTCGGCGAGCAGGATGCGGTGTTTTTCCACCTCGGCGAGCTTTTCCCGGATCGTATCGATCCTGCGGCGGATATGGCGCCGGTCGGTTTCGAGCTTCGTTTCGCCCGGGCCGCGCGTACCGATCCCGCCGCCGAGGCGCGAGAGCGCGGTTCCTTTTCCGGAAAGGCGCGGCAGGAGATACTGAAGCTGGGCGAGCTCCACCTGGAGGCTGCCCTCGCGCGAACGGGCGCGCAGCGCAAAGATATCGAGGATCAGCATCGTCCGGTCGATCGTGCGGACGTCGGTTTCTTTTTCGATATTGCGGATCTGCGTGGGCGAAAGCTCGCAGTCGAAAATCAGCAGATCGATTTCGAGCGCCGCGCACTGGTTGGAGATTTCTTCCAGGAATCCGCTCCCGACGCAGGTGGCGCTCTCCGGCGCGGGACGCTTCTGGATCATCGCGCCGCAGGGCTCTGCGCCGGCGCTTCGGGTCAGTTCGTAGAGCTCCGCCATCGAGACTTCGGCGTCGTATTCGCCGGTATCAACGGCGACCAGCAGGGCGCGCTCCGCTTTCTGTTCGTTTTCGTACATGATATCCCTCGTTTTCTGCCATTGAAAAGGGTTTCCCCCGTTTATCTTTTCCGTTCTTTGGGTGCGTGATGCGTCAGCATTCAAAGGTTCTCTCCGCGGCTTCCAGGATTTTATGGACGGCGGCGAAGAATTCGCCGTTGTTTTTGACGATCACGTCCGAGGTTTTGAGATAGAGCGTCCGGCGCTGCTGAACCAGCTTTGCGATCGCCGATTTTCCCGAAGAGAGCGGCCGCCCGCGCGTTGCAAGCAGGCCGGGATCGCGGTCGATCAGGATCACGATGCTGTTCTGGCGCAGGTTCCGTCGGTTTTCCTCCCTCAGGATCGCGCCGCCGCTCGTTGCGATCACGGCGCCGCTTTTCGCGGTATATTCGCGCAGGATCTCCTCCTCGAGCGCGCGGAACGTTCCTTCGTCGGCCTGAGAGAAGATTTCCGGGATCGTTTTTCCGGCTTTTTTCTCGATCTGGGCGTCGATATCGTAGAACGGCCGGCCGGTAAAGCGCGCAACCTTTTTGCCGAGGCCGGTTTTGCCGCAGCCGGGCATCCCGATCAGGAGGATGTTGCGCCGCCGTTTCTGGAGCAGAGCGACCGTCTCCCGAAGTTTTGCGTCGGGAAAACCGTTCCCGTACGCAAGCTCCGCCGCGCGAAGACAGGAGCCCGCGAGCATCCAGAGCCCGCCGGCAAAGGGGATTTTCAGCGCCGCCGCCTGCTCCAAAAGGCGCGTGCGCAGCGGACGCGAGACGAAATCGAGCACGCCTTCGCAGTTTTTATAAGCCGCAAGATCGGCCGGGGCCTGCTCCGAATGCGGGAAGGATCCGGCCGGGGACGCGTTGATCAGAATCTGCGCCGTTTCGGCGATTTCCCCGCGGTGCTCCGCTTCCTGCGGCATCAGCTCGCCGCCGAGCTCCCGCACGGCATATCGCGCGGCGTTCGCCCGTTCGCTTTTTTCCCCGAAGATCAGGACCTTTTTCCCGGAAAAGGAGATTCCGGCTTTTTTCGCCATCGCGGCGACGCCGTCGGGCCCGGTGTTTTCGCCGAAAAGCGTTCCGTCCGCGCGCCGCAGAAGCAGATCCGCGCCGAGCGCCTGCGCCCGGGGCGAGAGCTCCGCGCAGAAGGGCAGAACCGCCCGGCGGTAAACCGGCGCGACGCAGAGCGCACGAAAGCCGCCGGCGCCGAGAACCGCGCCGAGCTCCTCTCTCCCGGAAAGGATCGCGCCGAACGCAGGTTCCTTAAAGCCGAGCGCCTCAAAGACCGCCTTCTGCTCGTTTCCCGGGGGCTGATCGCCGATCGTTCCGAATTCAAATTCCATGGTGTTTCCTTATCCGTTCGCCTTCAGCGGTGTTCCCGCATGCGCGCAAGGCTGCGCCGCTGATAGGCGCGGCTCAGCTCGAGCAGTTTTCCGAAGAGCTTTTCCGCGTAGGGCGCAAGCTCTTCGCCTGCAGTCTCCACCGCGCGCGCAAGGATCTCCCGCTCGCGGGCTTCGTCGCGCATGAAAAGGCCGTCTTTTTGCTTGAGCTGCGCGATTTCAAGCGACGTTTTCATCCGTTTTTGAAACAGCGCGAGGATTTCGTCGTCGATTTCGTCCATCTTCGCGCGATATTCGCGTAAATCCGCCATAGCGTCCTCCGTTCTTCAGAGCATCAGATCGGCGATCGCGATCGCCGCCGCCGCTTCGATGCAGGGCACCGCGCGCGGCGCGATGCAGACGTCGTGCCGTCCCTTGATTTCGAGCGTCTGCGCTTCGTTCGTTTTCAGGTTCACCGTCTCCTGCGCAAGCGCGATCGAAGGGGTCGGCTTGATCGCCGCGCGAAACAGAAGCGGCATTCCTGTGGAAAGTCCGCCCAATATCCCGCCGCTGCGGTTCGTTTTTGTTATAATCTTGCCGTCTTTGAACCCGTAGGGATCGTTGATTTCGCTGCCGAAGCGCTTTGCCGCCTCGAAGCCGGCGCCGAATTCGATCCCCTTGACCGCCGGAACGGCGAATACTGCCGAGGAAATGCGGTTTTCAAGCCCGTCGAACATCGGCTCGCCGAGCCCGACGGGAAGCCCGAGGACGCAGCATTCGATCACGCCGCCTACGGAATCGCCCGCTGCCGCCGTTTTTTCAAAGAGCGCTTCGAACGCTTCGGCTTTTTCTTCGTCCAAAACGGGGATTCGGCGCTTTTGCGGGAGGAGAAGCTCGCTTTCATCGCGCATCAGCGGATCAAAGGACCGATCCGAAACCGCGCCGGCCGAAAGGAGATGCGCGCCGACCGAAACGCCTTTTTCCGAAAGGAACTGCAGGCAAACGGCGCCCGCGAAGCAGACCGGCAAGGTCAGCCGCGCGGAAAAATGGCCGCCGCCGCGGTAGTCGTTCGCGCCGCGGTATTTGACAAACGCCGGATAATCGGCGTGGCCGGGACGCGGCAGATCGCGTGTTTTATCGTAATCGCCCGGCCGCGCGTCTTCATTTTCAAAAACGGCGCAGAGCGGCGCGCCGCAGGTCTTTCCTTCAAACAGACCGGAGAGGATTTTCGGCCGGTCGCTCTCGCGCCTCGCGCTCGAAGCAGCGCCGCCTCTTCCCGGCGCGCGGCGATCGAGAAACGCTTCGATCTGCGGAAGATCGAGTGCTTTGCCCGCGGGGAGCCCGTCGATCACAACGCCGAGCCCTTCGCCGTGGGACTGGCCGAAAATGGAAATCCTGATCTTATTGCCGAACGTCGACGACATACGCCTCGCCTCCTGCCTGATTCCAGCAACTGAAAAATTCGGGATATGATTTATGAACCGCCTCTGCGCCGCGGATCAGAACCGGGCTTTTGCAGAGGCAGGCGGCCGCCGCCGCGCTCATCGCGATCCGGTGGTCGCCGAAGCTCTCGACGGTACCGCCCGAAAGCGCGCCTTTTCCGAAAACCGTAAGCGAATCTTCGCCCGCTTCGCATTCTCCTCCGAGCGCGCGGATCATCGCGCAGACCGACGCAACCCGGTCGCTCTCCTTGCCGCGCAGGCGGCCGGTATGTTCGAACCGAACCTTGCCGCGCACCGCGCAGGCGCAGACGGCAAGCGGCGGGATCAGATCGGGAAGATTGCGCGCGTCGATTACGGCGCCGCCGCAAAGCCTTTTGAGGATCGCGCGGAAATCCTCCTCCTCTCGCGGAGCTGTTTCGCGCAGGCCTTCGATCTTCATCCCGGCGCCGAGGTAATTTGCCGCGAAGAAGAACGCCGCCGCGCTTTCGTCCCCCGCAACGCCGATCGTCCCCGGCGAGCGGTAACGCGCGTTTTCCGAGACCGTATAGACGCCGCCTTCCTCCCGCGCTTCGATCCCGAAGGCGCGAAGAGCGCAAAGCGTCATTTCGGCATATCCGGCGCTGACAAGGCCGCCGGAAAGGGTTACGCGCCGCGGCGCGGGCAAAAGCGGAAGCGCCAGCAGCAGACCCGTCAGATATTGCGAGCTTTGCTCGCAGGAAACCGTAAAACTGCCGGAGCGCAGGGTCCCTTCGGCACGCATCGGCAAAGAATCGGAGGAAAAGGAAATTCCGTTTTCCCGCAGCGCGTCGAGCAGCGGACCGTTCGGGCGCAGAGGAAGCCGCCCGCGGCCCCTGAGCTCAAAGCGCTCGTAAAGCGCCGCCGCAACCGGGAGCAGAAACCGCAGCGTTGAGGCGCTTTCGCGGCAATCGAGCACCGGCGCTCCCTTTTGCCGGACGATCGGCCGGACGACCGCCGCCTCCGCCGTGAGGGTGATCTGCGCGCCGAGCGCACGCAGACAGTCGACCGTCGCTTCCAGGTCGTCTCCGGCCGGAGCAGGTTCGATCCGCGTTTCACGCTCCGAGAGCGCCGCCGCGATCAGGCAGCGGTGCATCATCGATTTGGAGGGGATGATTTTTACCGTCCCCTGCGGCTTTTTCGCCGTAACCAGAACGTCCGTTTTCTCCCCCTCCTTTTTCTCGTTCTACCGTTATCTTACCACGAATTTTCTTCTCTGTAAATCTTTTTACTTCGCAGGGTTCTCCGGGGATAGGAGCAAACTTAATTGCCCGGCAATAGCTGCTATGATTCGCCGCCTGCGTTCTGCCCTCGGGGGGATTCATCTTTGCTTCCCAAAGGCAGAAAGATTGCTCCTATCTCAGCAATACCTTGCCGGGCGTTATAGTTTGCTCCTCCCCCAAAAGAACCCTGCGAAGTGAAAAACGAAAAAAACCGCTCAGAAATTCTGAGCGGTTTTCTCTGTGTTGGCATCTTCCTATTTTTCCGGGCCGTCACCAGCCAAGTATCATCGGCACCAGCGAGCTTAACTACTGTGTTCGGAATGGGAACAGGTGGGCCCTCGCCGTCATCAACACCAACTTTTTCGCCTCCCCTTTCGGGTCAGCTTTATTAGAATATCAGAAAGGAGCGGATTTGTCAAGCGTTTTTCCCGAACTTTCCGCGGATTTTGCGTTTCGGGGCGAAATGCGAATTTTCCTTGTATTTCCGGTAGATTTTGGTATAATGAGAGTAATCGAAAGAACCGATGAACGAGGAGGACTGACGATGCGTTTCTTAAGTAAACTGCGCGGCAGGCCGTCGGCCGACGGCGAACCAAACGCACCTTCCACCGCCGAAGAATACTATCGCCTCGGGGTTTCCGGCTACGAAAATTTTGACGCCGGCTGGCGCGAGCAGCTCGTGACCGCCTATTCGCTCGGCAGCGCGAAAGCCGCGCGCTTCCTCGGGCGGATCGCGGAAAAAGATCTTCAGTTTTCGCTTGCGGAAAACTGGTACCAGAAGGGCTACGTGATCGACCCGAAGCTCTGCGCGCAGGATTTCGGGCGGCTCTATCTGCGCAGCTGGGACGGCAGCGGGCGCCCGGAGAACCTCCAGAAGGCGGAATACTTCCTCAAGATGGCGGCGGACGCCGGCGACGAAACCTCCGCCAATCTCCTCTATGAGCTTCATAAGAAATTTGAAAGCCCGGACCTGATCGGCCCGGAGCAGGCCGCCGCGGTGGAAGCGTTCGCGCAGAACGTGATCAAAAACGGCTACGACCGCTACCACACCGAACTCGAGGACCGCAAGCGCGTCGATACGATCCTCTCCTGGCTCGAAGATCCGAACCAGCTCAACTTCAAGGCGCCGGCAAAGACGGCGGCGCTGCTGAATTTCCGGCTGTTCCGCGCCGACATGGGGAAGGAATTCTTCGAATCGGTGCTTCATCTCAAATACGATCCGAACTGGGAGCTGCTCCTGGTTGTAACGCTGCTGGGCGAGCGCGAAATCGACACCGCCCAGATCCTCGCGCGGCTTCACAATATCCTCGATTACTACGCGGACTTCCCGGAGAAAGCGGCGGAGATCCCCTCCTTTACCGAGGGCGCCGGCGCGCTCTGCCGCGCGGTCGAGCTCAACCGCCAGCGCCTGGAGGACGACATGCTGCGCGAAAAGGCGCTCGTGCCGGTGTTCGATTCGATCCGCGGGATCTATCCCGACCTGATCCGGCTGTTTTAAGCCGCGGCAATCAAAAAGAGCTGATACGAAAACGTATCAGCTCTTTTTTTATTCGGTTCCGGCTTCGCCTCTTCGCGCTTTGAAACGCGCGCGAAAAGCGCTCCTGCCTGCGCCGCGCAATCTTACCGGGCGGCGCAATCCGGCGAAAGAATCAGTCGACCAGCTCCAGAATCGCCATCTCGGCGGCATCGCCGCGGCGCGGGCCGATCTTTACGATTCTCGTATAGCCGCCGTTGCGATCGGCATATTTCGGCGCGATCTCGGTAAACAGCTTATGCGTAACCGTTTCTTTCGTTACGAACGACATGACCATTCTCTTGTTGTGGAGATTGTCCTCTTTGGCGATCGTAATCATTTTTTCTGCAAGGGAGCGAACCTCTTTGGCGCGAGTTACCGTCGTTTCCATCTTGCCGTTTTCCAGCAGGTAGGTCACCATGGCTCTGAGCATCGCAGTTCTGTGAGCCGTCTCTCTGCCGAGTTTTCTTGTTCCTGGCATCTATATCACTCCATTCGGTTTATTTCACGGATCGATGAATCAATCATCGTCTTTGCGCAGACTCAGCCCGAGAGAATTCATTTTCGCAATAACTTCCTCAAGAGATTTTCTGCCCAAGTTGCGGACCTTCATCATATCGTCTTCCGACTTGTTGATCAGGTCTTCTACTGTACTGATACCTGCCCGTTTGAGGCAGTTGAAGGAACGGACGGAAAGATCCATCTCTTCAATCGTCATTTCGAGTACCTTCTGCTTGCTCTTGTCGTCCTTCTCGACCATGATCTCGGTGGTGCTGCCCTTATCGGAGAGATCCACGAAGAGATTGAGGTGTTCGGTAAGAACCTTCGCCGCGAGCGAAACGGCCTCCTGGGCGCCGATCACACCGTTCGTCCAGACTTCGAGCGTGAGCTTGTCGTAATCGATGCTCTGGCCGACGCGGGTATTTTCAACGTTGAAGTTGACCTTGACCGCAGGCGAATAGATCGAATCGACCGGGATGATCCCGATCACGCCCTGAGGCATGTTTTCTTTGTTTTCCTCGCAGGAAACGTATCCGCGGCCGCGGCCCAGAACGATCTCCATATAGAGCTTGGCGTCTTCGCCGAGCGTAGCGATATGGAGCTCGGGGTTCAGGATCTCGACCTCGCTGTCGCATTTGATGGAGGCTGCGGTAACGTCGCAGGGGCCTTCGGCGGCAATTTCGACCGTCTTCGGGCCGTCGCAATGCAGTTTCGCAAGCAAGCCTTTGATATTCAGGACGATTTCGGTAACGTCCTCTTTAATGCCGGGAATGGTAGAAAACTCGTGGAGCACGCCGTCGATTTTGATCGACTGGACCGCAACGCCGGGAAGGGATGAAATCAGGACTCTTCTCAGGCCGTTGCCAAGCGTCGTGCCGAAGCCGCGCTCGAGCGGTTCCACAACGAATTTGCCGTAGGTTCCGTCTTCGGAAACGGTTTCTATATCAATTCTCGGCTTCTCAATTTCAATCATTCACAAACCTCCTTATCCAATTTCATGCAAACTGAAGCTTCTTATGCTGCTTTATGGAAAGGGATTATTTGGAATACAACTCAACGATCAGCGTTTCGTCAACGTCGAGATCAACGTCTTCACGAACCGGAGCTGCAACGATCTTTCCCTCAAAAGCGTCGCGGTTTACTTCGAGCCATTTGGGAATCGGATGTGCGGAGTTTTCTTCGATCACGGCCTTGATCTTATCGAGAGAGCGGCTCTTTTCCACAATGGAAACAACCTCGCCGGTCTTCGTCAGATACGAGGGGATGTCGACTCTTTTGCCGTTGACGGCAAAATGTCCGTGAACGACGAGCTGGCGCGCTTCGGCGCGGCTGCTCGCCCAACCGCATCTGTAAACGACGTTGTCGAGTCTCGTTTCGAGGATTGAAAGGAGTTCTTCACCGGTCTTGCCGGGCTTCTTCGTAGCCATCTCGTAATACTTCGCGAACTGGCTTTCCAGAACGCCGTAATAGCGCTTGGTCTGCTGCTTCGCACGAAGCTGCGTTCCGTATTCGGAAGCTTTTTTACGTCCCTGACCGTGCTGTCCGGGGGCATACGCTCTGCGCTCAAGCGCGCATTTTCCTGTATAGCATCTTGCGCCCTTCAGAAAGAGCTTCTTGCCTTCTCTGCGGCATAATTTGCATACAGCATCAGTATATCTTGCCATAATTAGATGGTACCTCCTAATTCTTAATCAAACACGTCTTCTCTTCGGAGGACGGCATCCGTTATGAGGAATCGGGGTTACGTCTTTGATCATCGTAACTTCGAGGCCTGCGGCCTGAAGCGCACGGATCGCGGCTTCTCTTCCGGCTCCGGGGCCTTTTACATAGACCTCTACGGTTTTCATTCCGTGCTCCATCGCGGCTTTCGCTGCGGTTTCCGCGGCGGACTGTGCTGCAAACGGAGTGGATTTTCTCGATCCGCGGAATCCGAGTTCACCGGCGCTCGCCCAGGAAACAGCGTTGCCCTGAGTATCGCTGATGGTTACGATCGTGTTGTTGAAAGTGGACTGGATGTGAGCAGCTCCACGTTCAATATTTTTGCGTTCGCGGCGTCTGCGGACTGCGGTTGCCGACTTCTTGCCGCCTTTTTGTGCTGCCATGTTATCCCCTCCTGATTACTTCTTCTTGTTGGCCATGGTCTTTCTCGGGCCTTTTCTTGTACGTGCGTTCGTCTTCGTGCGCTGTCCGCGGACCGGAAGTCCTTTTCTGTGGCGTACGCCGCGGAAACAGCCGATTTCGATCAGTCTCTTGATATCAAACGCTACGTTGCGGCGCAGGTCGCCTTCCACGACGAGATGATGATCGATATACTCTCTGATCTTCGCTTCGTCGCCTTCGGAAAGGTCGCGGACGCGGACGTCCGGATTCACGCCGGTTACCTGACAGATGTTCGTGGCAGTCTTTCTGCCGATGCCATAGATATAGGTAAGAGCAATTTCGATGCGCTTATCTCTTGGCAGGTCTATACCTGAAATACGAGCCATACGGCTATACCTCCATTACATAAATAAGATTCACGGGGCTAATTCCCGCGAGCGCCGTATCAGCCCTGGCGCTGTTTGTGTTTCGGGTTCTCACAGATAACCATGATTTTCCCTTTGCGTTTAATGATCTTGCACTTGTCGCAAATTTTCTTTACAGAAGGTCTGACTTTCATTTCTGCTTACCTCCTTGTGAGAATTTCAATCAGATTTCTTTACTTCGAACGCCAGGTGATTCTGCCGCGCGTCAGGTCGTAGGGCGACATCTCGACCGTGACCTTGTCTCCCGGGAGGATGCGGATGTAGTTCATCCGCAGCTTTCCGGAAATATGCGCTAAAATCTGATGGCCGTTCGGCAGCTCCACCGTAAACATCGCGTTGGGCAGAGCTTCTTTTACGATCCCTTCCAGTTCAATTACGTCCTGTTTTGACATTGGGTAAAACCTCCTCGATCCATGGTCTCATTCATGCTCACAAAAGCGCCGGAGCGCTTTCTTGATCGCGCGATCGCTGCGCAGTTCCTCTTCCGACAAAAACGAGAGCGTTTTCGAAAGATGAATGTGCTTTTTCTTTTTGGGGGCTTCGAGCGTCCGCCGCGCGCCGTCGCAGATGACTGCGTAGACGCCGTCGTCCTCGAGCACCACCGCAAACTTGCCCTGATCGCGCCCTGCATTGGAAAAAACGACTTGCCCGCGTTTTAGTTCCATAGGGTCCACCGTCCTTAATCCGGCAGGGTCAGTATCACCGGACCGGATGCGGTGATGGCAACCGTATGCTCAAAGTGCGCAGACAATTCACCATCGGCTGTGACCGTAGTCCAGCCGTCTTGAAGCGTTTTTACCTGATAACCGCCCGCGTTGACCATCGGCTCGATGGCGATCGTCATTCCGGGGACGAGCCGTACGCCTCTTTTGGGCGTACCGTAATTCGGAACGCTGGGATCTTCATGAAGTTTCGCGCCTACTCCGTGGCCCACGAAATCGCGTACAACCGAGTAACCGCGAAGTTCGACATACTCCTGAACCGCATGACCGATATCGCCGATTCTGTTTCCGGCTTTCGCCTGGGCAATTCCCTGATAAAGGCTCTCTTCCGTTGCCTTTAAGAGTTTTTTTGCCTTTTCGGAAACGTCGCCGCACGGGAACGTAAACGCGTTGTCGCCGTTGAATCCGTCGATATACGCGCCGACGTCCACGCTGACGATATCGCCTTCCTTAAGAATCGTCTTGTGGTCGGGGATGCCATGGATAACCACATTGTTGACCGAGATACAGGCGCTGGCGGGGAATCCGCCGTAGCCGAGAAAATTCGGGGTCGCGCCTTCGCTTTCGATATATTTGCGGATCTCCTTATCGATCTCGAAGGTGGAAACCCCGGGTTCTATCATCGTACCGGCAAGCCGCAGCGCCCGCGCGGAAATTTTCCCCGCAAGGCGCATCGCGGTAAGCTCTCGGGCCGTTTTGACGCTGATCATACGAGCGCCTCCAAAGCAGAAATAATCTGATTTGAGATCTCTTCGATCGCGCCGCAGCCGTTTACCGAAAAGACTTTGTTCTGCTTTTCGTAGTAAGCCTTGAGCGGCTCGGTTTTCTCATGATAGACGTTCAGTCTCTCTTTGACTGTATCCGGGTGGTCGTCCCTGCGCTGAACAAGGGCGCCTGAACACAGATCGCAGACTCCTTCTACCTTCGGCTTTTTGTTGACGACGTGGTAGGAGGCGCCGCAAACGGAACAGACACGGCGGCCGGACATTCTCTGAACGATCTCCCCGTCGGGTACGTCGATATCGACGACCTTGTCGATGGTGATGCCCATTTTGTCCAGCGCCTCGGCCTGGGGAATGGTTCTCGGGAAGCCGTCGAGCAAAAAGCCCGCTTTGCAGTCGTCCTGCGAAAGACGCTCCGCAACGATCCCGATGACGACGTCGTCCGGGACGAGCTGGCCCGCTTCGGTATACTTTCTTGCCCGAAGTCCCATTTCCGTACCGCTTCTCAGCGCTTCACGGATAATATTACCCGTTGAAATTGCCGGAATTCCAAAATGCTTGCAGATGGTTTCGGCCTGTGTGCCTTTTCCCGCTCCGGGGGCACCTAACAGAATTAAATTCACAGCGCCACGCTCCTTATCAATCAAGGAATCCTTTGTAATGGCGGAGCATTAACTGAGATTCAATCTGCTTGACCGTTTCAAGTGCAACACCGACCAGAATGATCACCGAAGTGCCGCCCATGGTCATATTGGTCATACCGGTAAGATTTCCGTAAATGATCGGCAGCAGCGCGATGAACGCGAGGAAGAGCGCGCCGATCAGTGTGATCCTCGACAGAATTCTCGCGATGAAATCCGAGGTCGGACGACCCGGGCGGATTCCCGGGATGCCTCCGTTGTTCTGGCGAAGATTATTTGCCATTTCAATCGGATTGTACTGAATCGTAATATAGAAATACGCAAACAGGATAATCAGAATGAAATAAAGCACAGAATAAAGCCATCCGGACGTTGACAGCGCATTGAAGAAGCCGTTCCAGAACGAGCTCTTCGTCGCCGAATCCCCCATGAAGAACTTGATCGTAGAGGGGATCGAAAGGATGGAGCTTGCGAAGATGATCGGCATAACGCCGCTCATTCCGACCTTGATCGGAATATAGGTGCTCTGGCCGCCGTACATCTTTCTGCCGACCACGCGCTTTGCGTACTGAACCGGGATCCTGCGCTCCGCATCGTTCATATAGATGATGACCCAGATGACGATGAGGAAGAGCACGATGAACAGCGGGACAAGTACGAAATAACGCGCATAGTTCGAGGGATCCTCGAACGCCGCTCTGAGATAAGCCCAGAGCTGGCCGATCGTCGTCGGCATACGGGCGATGATGCCCGCGAAGAGGATGATCGAAATGCCGTTGCCGATGCCCTTTTCGTTGATCTGCTCGCCGAGCCACATCAGCAGCGCCGTGCCGGCGGTGAACGCCAGAACGATTACGAACGCCGTGAAGATGGCCGGAGCGCCGGTGCGATAAAGGGTGATGCCGCTGTTTTTCAGATAGAAGAAGTAGAAAATACCCTGGATCAGGCCGAGGAGCACGGTAACGTACCGCGTGATCGCGCCGATCTTCTTTCTGCCTTCTTCGCCTTCCTTCGACATCCGCTCGAGCGCGGGGATGGCGACGGTCAGCAGCTGCATGATAATTGAAGAGTTGATATACGGGGTAATACCCATTGCAAACAGGGTCGCCTGCGAGAACGCGCCGCCGGTGAGCATGTTGATATAGGAGAGCATGCTCCCGCTTTCGTTGACGCTTTCCATCAGCGTTTTGAGCGATTCAACGTTCAAAAACGGAACCGGAATGACGGAGCCGAACCGGAACACGATGACAACGAACAGCGTAAAGAGGATCTTTCGGCGGATGTCCGGAATTCTCCAGGCATTCTTCATTGTATTGAACAACTTAGATCACCTCGGCCTTTCCGCCGGCAGCTTCAATCTTGGTTTTCGCAGCTTCGGAAAAAGCGTTCGCTTTTACGGTAAGGTTTTTCGTTAACGTTCCGTTCGAGAGGATCTTGATGCCATCGGCAGCATCTTTGATAATGCCGGCATCAATCAATGCCTGCGCGTCGACAACAGCGCCATTCTCGAATTTCTCAAGAGATCCAACGTTGATCGCAATCGTTTTTGCTGCGAAGATGTTGTTGAATCCGCGTTTCGGAAGTCTTCTCTGGAGAGGCATCTGGCCGCCTTCGAAGCCCGGACGCATGCCGTGGCCCGCTCTGGCCTTCTGGCCTTTATGACCCTTGCCGGCGGTTTTGCCCCAGCCGGAGCCGTGTCCTCTGCCGATTCTCTTGCGGTTTTTTACGGAACCGGGATTTGCCGTTAATTCTTCCAGTTTCATCTTGCGTGCACCTCCTCTTACGCTTCGATCACTTCGACAAGGTGGATGATCTTATTGACCTTTCCCTTTGTCTGAGCGTTGTCGGGCTGTGTCGTCGTATCTCCGATCTTGAAGAGGCCGAGCGCGTGAGCGGTCGCGATCTGATCCTTCTTGGATCCGATCAGACTTTTAACAAGCTTAATTTTCATCTTGTGGGCCTCCTTCTCAGAGAATGTCGTCTACGGATTTTCCGCGGGTCGCGGCAACCTCTTCGAGCGTACGCAGCTCGACGAGACCGGCGAGCGTTGCGCGTACGACGTTGCAGGGGTTGTTCGAACGAAGCGCCTTGGTACGGATATCCTTGATCCCGACGCTTTCAACAACGGCGCGGACCGGGCCGCCGGCGATAACGCCGGTACCGGGGGCGGCGGGCTTCATCAGAACTTTGCCTGCGCCGAATTCGCCGATGATTTCGTGCGGGATGGTATCGCCGCGCAGCGAAACTTTGATCAGGTTCTTTTTCGCGTCCTCGATGCCCTTGCGGATTGCATCCGGAACTTCACCGGCTTTGCCGATGCCGAAACCGACGATGCCGTTGCCGTCGCCGACTACGACGAGGGCCGCGAACTTATAGATGCGTCCGCCCTTTACCGTTTTGGATACACGATTGATGGCGACCACACGTTCTTTTAATTCCATAACTGATGCGTCAATTTTCAGCATAACGTTATCCTCCTCTTAGAACTTGAGGCCGCCCTCGCGGGCGCCGTCTGCGAGCGAAGCGACTCTTCCGTGGTAGATGTATCCGCCGCGGTCGAAAACGACTTCCTCGATATTCTTCTCTGCAGCACGCGCTGCGATGAGCTTGCCGACTTCAAAAGCAGCGTCTTTGTTTCCGCCATAGCCTTCGATTTCCTTATCCAGCGAGGAAGCCGCGCAGATCGTTACGCCTTTGATATCGTCGATAATCTGGGCGTAGATATTTTTGGCGGAGCGGTAAACGTTAAGGCGCGGACGCTCGGCGGTACCGGTAACTTTACCGCGTACACGCGCATGGCGTTTGAGTCTGGCTTGATTACGATCAGCTTTATTAACCATACGATTTCACTCCTTATCTTATTTCGATCCTTTGCCGGCTTTGCCTTCTTTGCGGCGGATGACTTCATCGACGTACTTGATGCCTTTGCCTTTATAGGGCTCGGGCAGACGTTTTTCGCGAACGATCGCTGCGAACTGGCCGACCTTCTGCTTATCCGGACCGGAAATAACGATACGGTTTGCGCTCGGGCATTCGATCGTGATGCCTTCGGTCGGGCTCATGACGACCTGGTGGGAATAACCGAGGTTCATCACGAGATCCTTGCCCTGCATCTGCGCACGGTAACCGACGCCGTTGACCTCGAGCTCCTTCTTGAAGCCGTCCGTTACGCCGACGACCATGTTGTGGATCAGCGAGCGGGTCAGGCCGTGAAGCGCGCGGTTTTCCTTTTCGTCGTTGGGCCGGGTTACGATGATCTCGGCGCCTTCGACCTTCGCGGTGATGTTTCTGTGGATCGTACCGGTCAGCTCGCCCTTCGGGCCTTTGACCGTAATGACGTTGCCGTCGATCTTAACGTCGACGCCAGCGGGAATATTTATGGGTTTTCTTCCAATTCGTGACATAACTGCACCCCTTCTCTTTCTTACCAGACGAACGCGAGGACTTCGCCGCCGACGTTGAGACGGCGCGCTTCACGATCGGTCAGAACACCCTTCGAGGTGGAGATGATCGCGACGCCGAGGCCCTTCATGACCTTCGGCAGCTCTTCGGCGTTCGAATAAATGCGAAGGCCGGGCTTCGAAACTCTGCGCAGACCCTTGATGACGGGGGTTTTGCCCTCGCCGTACTTGAGCGTGATTTTGATGATGCCCTGTTTTCCGTCTTCGGTTACCATAAAGGATTTTACGAAGCCTTCGTCCACCAGGATCTGGCAGATCGCCTTCTTCATATTGGAAGCAGGTACTTCGACCGTATCGTGCTTGGCAGCGACGGCGTTGCGGATACGAGTCAGTAAATCAGCGATTGTATCTGTGATTTGCATCTCTTATACCTCCTTACCAGCTTGCTTTCTTAACACCCGGGATCTCGCCCTTGTAGGCAAGCTCGCGGAAACAAATACGACAAATGCCGAACTTGCGGAGGTAAGCATGTGGTCTGCCGCAGATTTTGCATCTGTTGTAAGCACGCGTCGAGAACTTCGGCTCTCTCTGCTGTTTAATCTTCATAGAAGTTTTAGCCACTTGTTATCCCTCCTTATTTCTCAAACGGCGCGCCCATGAGCGTGATGAGCTCGCGGGCCTCTTCGTCTGTTTTTGCAGTCGTTACAAACGCGATGTCCATACCGCGTACCTTATCGACCTTATCGTATTCGATTTCCGGGAAGATCAGCTGTTCACGGATGCCCATGCTGTAGTTTCCGCGGCCGTCGAAGCCGTTGGGGTTGATGCCTCTGAAGTCACGGACACGGGGGAGCGCAACGTTGAAGAGACGGTCGATGAATTCGTACATACGGTCGCCGCGGAGCGTAACCTTTACGCCGATCGGCATGCCTTCACGAACCTTGAAGTTCGCAACGGACTTTTTCGCCTTGCAGGTGATCGGCTTCTGGCCGGTGATCTGCGCGATGTCGTTCGAGATGGCTTCGATCATCTTCGGGTTGTCTTTTGCTTCGCCGCAGCCGACGTTGATGACGACTTTTTCAATTTTCGGAATCTGCATCACGCTCTTGTATTCGAATTTCTTCATCAGAGCGGGCGCAACTTCCTCTTTATACATGTCTTTCAGTCTGGCCATTCAGAATTCCTCCTTAAATTGCCTCGCCGCATTTTGCGCAAACGCGTTCCTTCGTGCCGTCTTCATAAACCTTATGAGCAACACGGGTCGGTTTGCCGCAGCGCGGGCAGAGGATCTGTACTTTCGATGCGTAGATCGCACCTTCGGCTTTAATGATGCCGCCCTGTTCGCCCATCCGGCGGGGTTTCACGTGTTTGGTGACCATATTGCGGCCTTCCACGATCACTTTTCCCTCTTTGGGGGACACGGCGAGGACTTTACCTTTTTCTCCACGGTCTCTTCCGCTCATAATGATGACGGTGTCACCTGTTTTAACATGAACTTTTTTCACAGTCTGCACCTCCATTAAAGCACTTCCGGAGCAAGGCTCAGGATCTTGGTGTAGTCCTTATCGCGAAGCTCACGGGCTACCGGCCCAAAGATACGGGTCCCGCGGGGGGTTTTGTCGTCTCTGATAATCACGGCAGCATTTTCATCGAAGCGGATATAGGTTCCGTCTTCACGGCGAACGCCAAACGCAGAACGAACGATGACTGCTTTTACAACGTCGCCTTTTTTAACAACGCCGCCAGGTGTTGCTTTTTTAACGGAAGCAACAACGACGTCGCCGATATTGGCATACCTTCTTCTCGTCCCGCCCAGTACGCGGATGCACATGAGTTCCTTGGCTCCGGTATTGTCGGCAACTTTAAGGTAAGTTTGCTGTTGAATCACGGTGCGTTCCTCCTTATTTTGCCTTTTCTACGATTTCCACGAGACGCCATCTCTTATCCTTGGAGAGCGGACGTGTTTCCATAATGCGCA
>JAEEGL016976839.1_pt1 | contig 27260 bp, 16 predicted proteins | sample 9134231 | NCBI WGS metagenome assembly JAEEGL01 (sample SAMN16246548, study PRJNA631951) | gut metagenome | biome: gut microbiome; feature: rumen; material: fiber-attached | host: Bos | place: Iran: Karaj | collected 2018-10
CAGGCGAATGCGGAGATTATCCCGAGTCTCCGCCCTTATTTGCAAACTCACTCCAGACCCTGCATCCGGTCATAGGCGTCGTTCAAATTGTAGGGATTTACGCCAAAACCGTTTACATAAATCGCCCGTTCGGTATTGTCCACATATCGGCAGGCTCGGAACAGATCATCCAGTCCGCCGTTCGTGTTTCGTATCAGCTTAACCGTGACCATAATTCGCGTACCTCCTTCTGCATAAAGCGGGTCTTTATTGGTTGCTTTGTCGATGCCATAGGAATTCTTCTGTTCCGTCGGCGCTTTTTTTCTGCATAATAGAAAGATACAGAGCAGGAAAGTACATCCGACAGCAATCAGAGGAAAAGAATTGTGTAAAAAGGAAGAAATCCGCAATCCAGTCGAAATATCCATTTTTTCACCATCCGTTTCTTTTTTGTTTTTTAATATTAACGGTATACCGTTGACATTTATATTACATCACGAATCGGTCGAAAAGTCAACGGTATACCGTTAATTGTTTTGTACAAATAATACTATCATTATTTGTAGATAATGACAAGGGTGGGATGAAAGAATGAATATATCTGATGCAGTAGCAGAACGAATTCTGGAGCTTTGCATGTCGTAGAATATCGGTATTATCACAATGAATAAGCTTTGTGACGGCTTGGATTTGACGATCACAGAATTTTTTGATACGGAGCAGTTTCGCAGCCTGGGGCAGGAGCTGTATTGATGGGAAAATCCCCCTCTCAACGTAATGCATATATTCCCTTGCTTTGCACACAATACCGGTGAGCTATCGAAAAATAGCGAAACAAAAAAGACTCTGTGCGTGCACAGAGCAGGAGGTCAATATGAAAGCAACCGGTATTGTGAGAAGAATCGACGATCTCGGACGGGTTGTCATCCCGAAGGAAATCCGCAGAACGATGCGGCTGCGGGGCGGCGACCCCTCGCTGATAACATTGACACAGGAAATCGCGTTCTGCTCCGGGATGCAGGAGCTCGCCGGGAGAGGGTACATAGGATGAAAATAGTGAAACCACCGTCTGATTAGAAGTCAGGCGGTGTTTTTTGTATACGAATATTTTTGTACCCATTGCATTCTTACGCATAACGTGATATAATACAGTTATCATTGATGATACTGTTCTGCCTGCGAAATGTTTGTACAGCCGAAAAAGAACAGTACAGGAAGCTGAGGGAAAGCAATGGATGCGCAGAATACAATATACAACAGGAAACAGAAAAAAAGAACCTATCTGTTGACAATGGAGCAGGCGGTGTCATTAAAGCCGCAGTATAATGTATATAGAGACGGTATGAAACCGATCTGTACAATCGAAGGTGACATCACACGACACAGCTTTTCGATTCGGAAAGACGGTACAGAAGTGCTGCGGCTCAGCAAAAAGATCGCAAAGATTCTGACAGAATACACGATTGAGAAAGACGGTCAGGAAATTGCAAAGATCAAAAAGCGTATTTCACTGCTTACACATGATTTTTCCGGTACGATCAACGGTCAGATAGTGGAAATACGTGCGGACTGGCATGCCTGCCGTTTCGATATTCTGATCGGAGGCAGAAAGCTCTGCGAAATTGAGCAAAAAAAATCAGGTTTTCTCGACACATATCTGATCCTGATGTTTGATTCAGATATGGACGAAATTGCTGCAGCACTTGCCGTCATTTGCGACCATATTTCTGATAAAGATGATTCTGAATGTGAAAACAATTAAGACCGGCGAATGCCGGTCTTATCCGTATGATTCATTTACAGCAGCTTGGTTTTTTCCTTTCCGCCGCGCTGTTCAGCAGCAAAAAGACAGATCAGTGCAGCAATCGCGCCCTGAAGCCGGTATTTATTACCAATACCGGTGACGGCAAAACTGTCCTGATTGTTGAGCAGCCAGCGTGGATAGCCGCCGTTCGGGTTAAGACGCATGGCACTGATCTCACGGTGCAGGACGGCGCCCGTTTTTTTTCCGTTTACAAAAATGCTGCGTTTATCCGTAATAACAAAAAACTCTTTTCCTCTGGAAAGAATGCCGTCGTCGCCGTAGACAATGATACGCTCGCCGGGCTCTATTAGTTCCGCGATCTTCGGCATGATTTTGTCGATTCGCTTCTGATTGATACCCTCAGAAGCGACGTCTTCATCGGTAAGAAGGGCGGTTCTAATATATTTGGATACACTCTCTGTCGTTTTCAGGCTGTTCAGGCAATAGCGCATTGAATCAAGAACAGCGATTACATTGTCATACTGTTTCAGGCTGTCAAGATTCCACAGAAAGTCAAACATTCTTTCATCGAGCATTCCGGTGTTGCCGTCATCCTGCATATCGACATCAATATGCGTATCACAAAAAGGACAGATCAGACATTTATTCGAGAGCGAAAGTTCCATTTCACCGCCGCAGGACGGGCATTTTCTTGTATCCATAATTTATTCTCCTTTATTGTTTTTTCTTCCGCTTTTTGAGCTTTGTACTCCATATTGGATTCCCGTTTTCCAGGTATCGTGTGATCATACAGGCATATGCTTCCGGGAGTGACTCTTCTCCAAGGCATATGCCCTTGCTGTCAGGAATTTCAGTGATGCGGTGCGCATCGGCTTCGCCCTCATCTAAAAGTGAGACATCCTTGCTGAATGTGACATAGAACCTGCCGAAGTGATAATAGCCGTAAACGAAAACGCCTTCTTCTGACGGACCGTAAATGATTGTGTCATTCTTGATTGTGCGTATTCTTCCAAGCCACGGGAATCCAAGCTGTGTCTCTGTATGTCCGAGTGCATCGCAAAGCTCCTGAACGGTTTTCTTCATGCCGGGAACGGCACGGATTGGCGATGCAGCCGAATTGAACGGATTGTTTCCGTTGCCCATTGCCCAGAATACGATTCCTTCAATGAGCAGCAATAAGCCTGCCGCTATGGATGTATCCGAAAAGGAAGCCGCGATCATACCGGTTACTGCGCCGATTATCAGCAGAACTGCGGCGACTCTGAAAATAAGTGACATGATCCACTGTGAACGCGGCGTGTCGGTTTGACTCGCTGTGATAGAATACATGACGATCGCCTCAATCAGAAGCAGGATCGCAGCGGCAACACTCCGATCACTGCCCTGTGTTTTCCAGATCGCAATAATACCGGCGCTGTTCAGAATGATGCCGCACAGCACGAGCAAACTGCCCGATACAACGATTGATTTTTTTGATTTTATGCTGTCCAGCAAGAATCCCATGCGAAAAAAACCGATGCAGAACAGAAACGCCGCCAGCGCAAAGACTGCCCAGAAAAGGATATTTACTTTTTGCGGCAGCAGGAACAGCAGCATGTAGGAAGCCGCAAGACAAAGGAAATCAACGATGATCTCAACGGTATTCTGCGGTTTTTTCAGAAACAACCTGATTTTTTCAGTCAGTCCCGGCATCTTCATGTTCTCCTTTTATTACGAATATGTTTTGTCTGATAAGATTATAGCACAGAATGCTGAAGAAATCAAGAGAGATAATGTACGCAGAATCGGATGATACGAAAACATTTTCAATGCATAATCCTCCGCTCACGGCAAACAATATCGATATGCTATCCCCAATAGCGAAGATAACACAGGAGGCACAAAATGAAAGCAACCGGTATTGTGAGAAGAATCGACGATTTAGGGCGGGTGGTGATTCCGAAGGAAATTCGCAGGACCATGCGACTGCGGGACGGCGACCCCTCACTGAAAACATTGACACAGGATATTCGGTTCTGCCTAGGTCTGGAAGCAGCGAAGGAACGGTACATTGGGAAGTGAACATACAAAGAAGCATCCCCCGCTTGTATTCGTTCGATCTGCATAGAATCAAACCTCCGCGCATACACTGCACCAAAACGAACTGCGAGGTGCAATATGAAACAGCTTATCCAGAAATACGCGCTCAAAGCGGCGTTGGTCGCGGGATTGCTCACACTTTCGGCAGGCGGCATGATGCTCTCCGCACATCTGACGAAGGTTCGTGACCCCGACGCCGTGCAGACCGTCGGAACGGCATCTGCGCCGGTCGTGTGCCTTGACGCTGGTCATGGCGAATCAACTTAAACCAGTTCTGGAGCGGTAGTCGGAGCGAGCAGGGGAGCGGCTGTGGAATGGCATATTAGAAAGAAAATTTGCAAAACTGCAGCCGCCCGCGGGCGGCTACTTTGTTGTTCAGATTCCTGACACCCTTCCGTGATAGAATAGAATCGGCGGGAAATCAATCGCTCCGCACAGATTGACATTCCCCGCCGATTATGTTATACTATAAAAAGAATATATTTCCGCAGGAAATTCCCATCAAATTTGTGCGGATATGATATACGGAGGTCAAACATGGACGATAAAATCACAGTCGTCGGCACAAACATCGCCGAGAAAGCCGCCATGATCTGGAATGTGGCAGATATGCTGCGCGGACCGTTCAAGCCGCACGAATACGGTCTTGTGATCCTGCCGATGACGGTCGTGAAGCGCTTTCACGACTGCCTGCTGCCGACGCACGACAAAGTTCTCACCGAATACGAGAGCAAAAAAGGTCTGGCGGTCATTGACGGCTTTCTGACGCGGGCATCCGGCTATCAGTTCTACAACACCAGCAAATACACCTTCGATCTGCTCTGCGCCGATCCCGACAACATCGAAGCAAATTTCCGCGACTATCTCGCCGGATTCTCCGCGAACGTGCAGGATGTGCTGGCGAAATTCGACTTTGAGGCAATCATCCGCCGCATGGTCGAGAGCAATACGCTCTACCTCGTCATCAAGGAGTTCAACTCGCAGAAGGGCTATCTCGGTCCGGATAAGATCAGTGCGGTGGACTGCGGCTATATGTTTGAGGATCTGGTCAAGCGGTTCTCGGAGTCCTTCGGAGAGGAAGCCGGAGCGCACTTCACCAGCCGTGATGTCATCTACCTCATGACGGATATTCTGCTCTCGGATGCCGACCTCTCGAAAGGCGGCAATGTCACCGTCTACGACATGGCAATGGGAACCTCGCAGATGCTCTCCTGCATGGAAGAGCGCATCCACGACCTCAACTCCGAGATGAGCGTGACCTGCTTCGGTCAGGAGTTCAACCCGTCCACATTTGCGATTGCAAAGGCTGATATGATGATCCGCGGCGGCGATCCGAACAATATGCGGTTCGGCGACACGCTCTCGGAGGACCAGTTCAGCGGGTATAAGTTCCAATACGCGATCTCAAATCCGCCGTTCGGCATCGACTGGAAGCGCGAGCAGAAAGCCGTCGAAGCGGAGGCAAAAAAGGGCGAGCTGGGACGCTTTGCGCCCGGTCTGCCGAAGATCTCCGACGGCCAGCAGCTCTTTGTGCTGAACGGCGTCTCGAAGCTGGCGGAAGGCGGCAAAATGGCGATCATTCAGAACGGCTCTCCGCTGTTTTCCGGCGACGCGGGCAGCGGTCCGAGCGAGATTCGCCGCTATCTGCTCGAAAACGACTGGCTCGACTGCATCATTCAGCTTTCGACCGATATGTTCATGAACACGGGCATCAGCACCTATATCTGGGTGGTGAGCAAGGACAAGCCCGCCGAGCGCGCCGGAAAGGTGCAGCTGATTGATGCCTCGCACTGCCGCGAAGCGCGCCGCAAGTCGATCGGTTTCAAGCGCTATGATATTTCCGATGCCTGCCGCGAGCTGATCGTCCGCGCATACGGCGAATTCCGCGACGATGCGGTCTACGGCGACAAGGACGGCATCTATTGCCACAGCAAGATCTTTGCCAGCGAGGAATTCGGCTACCGCAAGATCACGGTCGAGCGCCCGGAGCTGGATGCAGACGGCAAGCCCGTGCTGAAAAAGGGCAAGCCGGTCGCGGATGCCGCACGGCGCGACACGGAAAATGTGCCGCTGAAAGAGGACATTCACGCCTATTTTGCGCGGGAGGTGCTGCCCTACGCGCCGGATGCGTGGATCGACGAGAAGAAAACGAAGATCGGCTATGAGATCCCGATGACGCGGTATTTCTACGAGTATCAGGCGCCGGAGAAGGTCGAAGACATTATGGCGCGGCTTTCCGGCATTGAGGCAGAGATTCAGGAGAGCCTGAATGCGCTCTTTGGGGGTGAGCAGGCGTGAGAGCGATGAAAGACAGCGGAATTGAATGGATCGGGGAGATTCCGGAGAGTTGGGAAATAGGCAAAACAAAACATTATTATTCTAATCACAAGACGATTGCCGGAAATCAAGCTGATTCTTATGAGCGGCTTGCCTTGACTATGAATGGAGTTATTAAGCGTTCTAAAGAGGATAGTACCGGATTACAGCCGGAAGCATTTAATGGCTATCAAGTATTAAGGGAAAACGAACTTGTTTTCAAGCTGATTGATCTTGAAAACATTTCTACAAGCCGTGTCGGTCTGTCGCCGTATACTGGCATTGTATCTCCTGCTTATATTATTTTAGAAGGTCGCACCGGAACAAATATGAAGTATGGGGTATATTTCTTTTTGTCAATGTGGCAAAGGGCGATATTCAATCAAATGGGAGATGACGGTGTCAGAAGTTCATTGAACGCATCTGATTTGCTGAGTATTCCCTATACTTTCCCCCCTTTACCCGAACAACACGCCATCGCCGCCTACCTCGACCGCCAATGCGCATTGATTGACAGCGTGACGGAGAAAACAAAAGCCTCGATCGAGGAATACAAAAAGCTGCGGCAGGCGGTCATCACGCAGGCTGTGACAAAGGGCGTGCGCGGCGACAGACCGATGAAGGATTCCGACATCGAGTGGATTGGCGAGATTCCGGAGGAGTGGAAAGCAACCAAAATCAAATGGTTACTTACAGAACAAAAAGAACGCTCCGAAACAGGAGAAGAAGAGCCTCTTTCCATGAGTCAGAAATACGGCATCATTCCAACTAAAGATATGGACATAGTTCCGAATATGGCTTCTTCTTTTGTCGGAGCAAAATTAGTTGGTGTCGGCGACCTTGTCTTTAATAAACTGAAAGCGCATCTCGGTGTTTTCGCGGTTTCGCAGTATGAGGGGCTTGTGAGCCCGGATTATGCTGTTTATAGGTCAACAGGGAAAGCACATTTGCGTTTCTTGGAGTATATGTTCAAAACGCCGCAATGTATCGCAGAATTTAGAAAAAAGTCAACCGGTGTTGGTGCAGGCTTGACGCGGCTTTATACAGACGGATTGTATTCAATCTATATTCCGTTGCCGCCGTTTGAAGAACAAAAAGAAATAGCTGATTATATTGATGCAAAATGCGCCGAAATCGACGCACTCATCACCAAAAAAGAAACCTTCCTCACCGAGCTGGAAGCCTACAAAAAATCCCTCATCTACGAATATGTCACGGGCAAAAAGGAGGTGCCGCAGCCTTGAACACCACCGAAAAACAGTTTGAATCCGACATTCACGCCGCGATGCTCGCGGGCGGCTACACCGTCAACGGCGACAGCTACGACGCGAAAAACGCGCTGTTCCTTGATACGCTCATCCGCTTTGTGCAGCGTACGCAGCCGAAAGCATGGCAGCGCTTCGAAACGCAGAGCGGCACGCCGGAGAAATTCGCCCGCGCCTTCCAAACCGCCGTCGAAACAGACGGCGTGCTGTCCGTCCTGCGCAACGGCTTCAAGCACCGGGGCGTGCCGTTCCGCGTCTGCTGGTTCAAGCCGGAATCCGGGCTCAATCAGACCGCGCTCGACAACTACGCCGCGAATGAGATCACCGTCAACCGGCAGTGGTATTATTCGCCGGACTGCCGCAATTCCGTCGATATGGTCATCGCCGTCAACGGCATTCCCGTGTTCGCATTCGAGCTGAAAAATCAGTATACCGGACAGACGGTCGAGAACAGCAAGCGCCAGTGGATGTATGACCGCGATGCGCGGGAGCTGTGTTTCCGCTTCAACAGCCGCATTCTCGCGTTCTTCTGCGTCGATCTGCTGGAAGCTGCCATGACGACCAAGCTCGACGGCAAGGATACCTATTTCCTGCCGTTCAATCAGGGCAGCAACGGCGCGGGCGAGGACGGCGGCAAGGGCAATCCCGCCAACCCTGACGGTTATCCGACCGCGTATCTCTGGGAAGCTGTCTTCCAGAAAGACAGCATGATGGACATTTTGCAGAAGTTCATGAGCCTCAGAGTTGATGCGGAAAAGAAACTGCTCCCCGACGGCAGAGAGCAGGTCATCAAGAAGAAAAAGCTGCTGTTCCCGCGCTATCATCAGCTCCATGTTGTCCGCAGCCTGATTGCTGATGTGCGCGAAAACGGCGCGGGGCATAACTATCTGATTCAGCACAGCGCAGGCTCCGGCAAATCGAATTCGATCGCGTGGACGGCATACCGGCTCGCGTCGCTGTTCAATGACGAGGACAGACCGGTCTTTTCCAGCGTGATCATCGTCACCGACCGCCGCGTGCTCGATCACCAGCTGCAGGAGACGATCTCCGGCTTCGATCACAAGCTCGGCGCGGTCGAAACGATCGACGAAAAGAAAACCTCGAAGCATCTGCGCGACGCGATCAACAACGGCGTGCGCATCATCGTCACGACTTTGCAGAAGTTCCCGGTGATCTATACCGAGGTAGACAAGGTCGAGGGACGCAATTTCGCCGTGATCGTGGACGAGGCGCATTCCTCACAGACCGGCAGCTCCGCGATCAAGCTGAAAACCGCGCTTGCCGATACCGAAGAAGCGCTGCGGGAATATGCGGAGATCGAAGGCAAGGAGGAAGACGAGCTCGACCGCAGCGATCCCATTTTGCAGGAGATGCTCACGCACGGCAAGCACCCGAATCTGTCGTTCTTTGCGTTCACCGCAACGCCCAAGCCTGAAACGCTGGAGATGTTCGGCGACCAGTGGGAGGACGGCTCGTTCCACCCGTTCCATATTTACAGTATGCGGCAGGCGATCGAGGAAGGCTTTATCCTCGATGTGCTGCGCAACTACATGACATACAAGACCTGTTACCAGATCGCGAAGAATACACCGGAGAATCCGGAGCTGCCGGAGAGCCGCGCAACCAAGCTCATCAAGCAGTATCAGAAACTGCATCCGTATAATATCAGCCAGAAGACCGCGATCATCGTCGAGACATTCCGCGACACCACCCGCCACAAGATCGGCGGCAAGGGCAAAATGATGATCGTCACGGATTCCCGTCTTGCCGCGGTGCGGTATTTCCTTGAAATCAAGCGCTACATCAAGGAGCACGGCTATTCGGATATGGATGTGCTGACGGCGTTTTCCGGTGCTGTGCAGGACGGCGGAGAGGAATACACAGAGCCGTCACTGAATGTTCGCAAAGACGGCAGCCACATTGCCGAATCGCAGACGAAAGCAGAATTCCATGAGAATTTCAATCTGCTGGTCGTCGCGGAGAAGTATCAGACCGGCTTTGACGAGCCGCTCCTGCACACGATGATCGTAGACAAGAAGCTGAAAGGCGTCAAGGCAGTACAGACACTCTCACGTCTGAACCGAACCTGCCCCGGCAAAAACGATACCTTTATTCTCGATTTTGCCAACAAGCAGGAGGATATTCTCAAGGCATTCCAGCCGTTCTATCAGGAGACATTCCTGGAACAGGAGGTCAATACCGATCTGATCTACCAGACGGAGAAAGAGCTTCTGGATTACGCGATCTATAACAGTGAGGATATTGCGGCATTTATCAAAGTTTGGAAGTCCGGTCAGGACAGCACCGCTATGGGAAAGATGACAAGCGTTCTGAAACCGGTCGCTGACCGTTATAACGCGAAGAACCCGGAGGAGCGCTATCAATTCCGCAGAAAGATGCGGCAGCTCATCCGGTGGTATGGGTATGTTACGCAGGTCGTCCGGATGTTTGATGAGGAGATGCACAAGGAATTCCTGTTCCTGCGCTATCTGATTCACCTGCTGCCTGCGGATAAGGTCGATCCGATTGATCTGGAAGGCAAGCTGAAGCTGGAATACTACAAGCTGCAAAAGACATTCGAAGGCGAGATCAAGCTCCAGAACCTTGACGGCGAGTATGTGCCGGCAAAGCAGAAAGGTGCCGCTGGTTCGCAGAAAAAGAGCACTCTTGACGAGATCCTCGAACGGATCAACGAGAAATACAAGGGTCAGTTCACCGATGCGGATCGTGTGATCATTGACGCGCTGCATCAGAAGCTGATGAAAAACAAGAAGCTCGCAGATTCCGCAAGGACTGCCGATCCGACGATTTTCACCGAGAGTATTTTCCCGTCCGCGTTCGAGGCCGCTGCAATGGACAGCTACACGGAATCGCAGGAAAGCTTCGAGTCGCTCTTTGCTGACAGGAGCAAATTCAATGCGATCATGAGCGCGCTCGCCGGGGTGATCTATCGGGAAATGAGAAAGCAAACGCCGGAGTCCAGCTGAAAAAGGAAAAAGTGAGAAAGACCAATCTTATTCAGATCGATCCGCATTCCTGACACTGCATCGGATTATGCTGATTTCCGGGAGAAGATGAAGCAGAGCGAAGATGCGTTCATACGCTCGTTATCTGTTTCATGACACATGGGATGATTGCTTTATCAATCATTGAGCGATCCAGTCCATGCATGGATTTATGTTTTGGAAGGGATAGAAATGAAATCAATAGACGCCTTTTCACAAACTGTCGAAGCATTTCTGGCTTTCATCCGGGAGAACACGATCACTGACGAAAACATCGGTGATCTGATTGGTTTTCTGATGAAGCTGTATGTAGCTGCGACAGAGCTGCCTGAAACAGAACCGGAAGATATTGAGGAAGATTTTACCGATTTTGAACCGATCACAGCACGATTCAGCGACCGAATTCCGCTGGTATATCAGGAAATCTTCCATCCATTTCGTGACAGTCACCCCGAATCCCATTCACTTCGGTATGATCTCGAAGTCATCATCGGTGACCTGCAACACGGTCTCGAAGCGTACCGGAAGGGGTATATCCGAGCTGCCGTCCAGATATGGAACGTCAGTTTTCATACACACTGGGGACAGCATATCGTTGATGCACTCAAAGCACTGCATGAATTGCGCCGTGAGTATTCTATTCCCGATATCCGAAGGTGGAAAGAGGGGAGCTTCAAGCTTTCAGGCGACGCACATAGAGCTCGACTGAAATGTATTAAAGTCGGTATGCCAGCATTGGTGCTCGGCAGAATCTATGACGCGTATATCGGATTTGACCTAATCAACGGAGTGGAAATAGTTGGAATTCTGGATGTTGACGGTGACGGAGAGGAATTCGCATTCCCGGCGAAGTGGTTTGAGGTCGTCGAGATTCTTAAGTAGCAATGTGTTGAGATGCGATTTGGAGCCCCAAACGGGGCTCCAAATACATTTGTTTCATACTATTCTATTTCGTATTACAAGGGCCGTAATGGCATGTCTGTCGCCGTATTATCATGGCAGATCTCGATTCGAATGATCGAGCACTCCCTTCAGATAGTCAATGACCAGTGAGCGCTTCAGATCATCATGATATTTCTGATTGTAGTAATTCCGCAGGCAGCTGTAACAGGAGGAATCCCCTTCCGGGCCTCCGCATGTGCATCTGCACATACTGTCAAGCGTCTCACGAAGCACTGCCTCCATGACGCCGGCATCTTTCAATCGGCGTACATGTCCGGCACCGCCGGGCGTTCTGTCATAGAGGATCAGTGCAAAATGCGGCAGATCCGAGTCTGTCTCCTGATAATACTGCACACAGCCGGAGATATCGTTCTGTTCAATATTGAGGCAGCTGCACATGCCGCGCAGAATGCCGTAAAGCAAAGACAGCGCAGTCAGCCAGTCATCCAGCACCGGCTGATCAAAATGGATCTGCACGACATCTGTCTGAAAACGGTAGCCGAGCGAATACAGATACAGCTGATCGTTCCTGCATTCCCAACCAGATGTATTTTTATGCTTCTGCGTCTTTCTCCGGATATACGACTGTGCATTTTTTTCATCGAGCACGGTAAAGCCGCAGGCATTGCAGACGTAGAAACCGGACTCGTTGATCATCGCCATTTCATCACCGCGGCTCACAAGCAGTTCCAGAGACGAATCACCGATTATGACCGGGATATGGTCGGTATCTGTGCGGTAGCCCACATAGGAAATGTCGCCGCGATAGGTGCGCTCCGGTTTTTTCAGACCGGGGCGCTGATTCAGCTCTCCGTCACATTCAAAGCCGAACTGCGGCACAAGAAATGTTCTGTGATACGCACTGAGCGGCTTCCCGCAGGAACGGCAGGTTTCAAGCCCGTTCTGTTCACCGGTATGTACGGCAATATTCAGTGTTTTGCAGTCACACCGGATATAGTCGTACATTTTCCAGTTCATTTTCGGCACCTTGCGGATATAGCGGCTTGTAATCAGCCTGCCGTTGGCAACGACCTGTGAACCCGGTGCATATTCCGAAATCGCAAGCGAAAGATCACGCTGCAGCTCCAGACCGAGCTTGCCGCGGTCCTTCGGTCCGGTGACGCGCAGCTCAACAGTATCGACCGGAAAACCGTATTTCGGGAGCACGTTCACCCGTGAGAAATAGCTCAAAATATCTTCATTCCGATACGTTGCAAGGCGGTCGATCAAATAATCCGTGTGCTTTTTCGCAGCGCTTAAGCTCTGTCTTGCTTCCTCGAGAATCCCGATCTCATAGTTATATTCCTCCGCTGCCTTTGTCAGCACACCCGGATCGTCCGGGTCTGTTCCGATCAGCCTGTCGATCCAACGAAAGTCAGAGACACCGAATTCGTCGGAGAGCTTTTCTGGAAGGAACCGCAGCAGAAATGCTTTCAGGTCATCCGGCTTTTCCCGGAGATATGCAGAAAACAACGCAGCACCGTTCTGAATCTGATCCTGTTCCTCAACCATGATTGCCGCACCGGAAAAATAATCCGGGTGCAGTCTCCAGAAATACGCCAGAGCGGACGCAAATACATGCCGGATTGCAATTTTGTCGTTTTCTATATTGAATTTCGGCGGGTCGATCTTGCCGCGAATCATGGAGACCGGATCACGGAAGTAGGAAAAATCGTGATTGCTTTTATTGCAGAAGGTCACCGCAAACGCGGCGGAATCCCGGCTTCTGCCAGCACGTCCGGCACGCTGTGCATAGTTTGCGGGAGAAGGCGGCATATTGCGCATGAAAACCGTCTCAAGGCTGCCGACATCGACGCCCATTTCAAAGGTTGTTGAGCAGCTCAGCACATCGATCTGCTTCTGCTTGAAGCGCTTCTGAAAATCATAGGCTGTCTCTCTGTTCAGCTGTGCGGTATGCTCCACAACACGCAGCTGACGGATATCCATATCCTGATACAGCCGATAGTAATGATTGTCGGCGAACAGAGCTTCCGGATCGGCAGAAACCAGACTGCCGTCACAGTGATAGGTCGGGCAGACGCCGTTCAGGTTATGTGGGGTCAGAGTTCTGCATTTCGGGCAGAGGAACAGCTTTTGCGGCCGAACGATCCGGATCTTGCTGCTATCGAGCTTATATGCGCTGTTGACAGCCCGCACCAGCGCGAGCCGCATGAAAATACCATTCCAGATACTTTCGAGAATACGGTTCAGCTTCTCCTGTGAATCAACGGAATATCCGACGGACTTCAGCACCTTCGCAAGATAGTCCGAGCGCTTATTGGCGCCGTCGGAGCGCCGCGGTATGAAAGACAGCCGGAATTTCTTTGCGTCGGAATCGCTTAATGTATAGCTGTATTCTGCGCCGTTGTGCGTGTAGAACTCCTTTTCTGACGGCGGCATTGCATAGTCTGTGGCCAGTGCCGCATTGGTCATCATGCTTGCGGCAAATACATTGCAGAGCGTACAGAGCTGCTCTGCCGAAAGCCCCATCTTCGGATTTCCCGGGATCAGTTCCGGCGGGAACGAAAAACTGAACAGTCCCATATTGAAAAGGGATGTCGTGCCGTTCTGATCGAACAGCTCGAGCAGAAGCGCCTTCCACGCCTCCCGTGTAACCTGCTCTGCGGTCGTTCCGCCGATGCCGTGGAGTGAAAACTGTGCTGCAAGTGAATCGGTAAAATCCGGGATCATAGAGCCGCTCCACCGTTCGGGCTGTTCACGGAGCGTTTCTACGATCAGCCGCTTATACAGCACATTGCGGTAGGTCTGGTCAAAATAGCTAGCGTAATATGCGGCAGCCTGCCGGTTGTCAGAAAACGCGATAAACTGCTTGGCCTCCGCTGTCTGTTCCTGCTGCTCCGCGCCAAAGCCGAAACCAAACTCATCCTCTTCCTCTGTGTTGTTTCGGAGAGTGATCCGGTAAGCAGGCAGCTCCTCAAACAGTGCCGTGCCGAGCACACTGGTGACAGCCTCCTGACCGGTAAAGAATTTTCGCAGGACACCCGTGCTGTTGCTGTGCTCACAAGCCGGACACTTCGTCAGCGCGTGGGCACCGCCCGTAACATGCGCGCTGACCAGCTTCACCATAGCAGCCTCTCCGTGCTCACATCTCGGCGGATGCACCTGCCCCGATTTCCGCAGAAAGCCGCAGTATGCACAGACCTCATACTGCTCTGTTTCCGTATCGGCATCGAGAAGGCTCAACTCATCATCCGAATCGGAGACAGAATCACCGAGCAAAAACACATGATTCAGCTCATTCTCTGTCCAATAGCTGCTCTGCACGAGCCGGTGTTCCTTTTCCGCGCCGATCAGGAAAAGTGCATGACAGTGATTGCAGACAGCAGCTTCAAACACGGCAAATTTCGTGCCGTCCGGCTCGGTGTGTTCGGTTTTTCGTGTCAGAAACAGCTTTTTATTGGGGGCAAGCGTGACAAACGCGCTCTCCGTCGCACGCAGAAACATGTGATACCGCGCATCAAACAGCCTGTCCCCGTTTCGTTCCGCTTTGGAAGCCGCTGCAACAAATGCTTCGATTTGCGATTCAGTCCATCTCAACGTTTTGCGCAGATGCTGCATCGTGCAGGGTGCGTTTTGCAGTTCCGCTCTGATTATGTGATAATTGCTGTCATGCAGAATCAGCTGATACAGACGCTCCGAAACAGTGCCCTCGTTTACGCCCAAAAGTTCCAGAAGCGTCAGAAGTCCCTGTTCATTGTTATGATCAAGATGATCACGAATCTGTTCATATACAGACAACGAAAGCGGCGCAATGTTCTTCTCCGGTTGCGGCACGGTCCGGCAGGAGCGGACGATATCTGAAGATGTAAACGCACAGTCACAGAGATTTCTGCCAAATTCTGCGACCGCTTCATTCGCCTGCTCATCGCCGAGTGTTGCACTGGTCAGGATATACCGGATATCAGATTTGCAAAGTGTCGATTTTAAGCGGCGCAGTAGCATGGCGACCTCAATACCTGAGCCGCCGTGATAGACATGCGCTTCGTCAAGAACGATGTATTTCCAGAACGGCGCATGTTTTTCATCAAAGAAGACATTGTCCTCCGGGCGCAGCATCAGGTATTCCAGCATAGCATAGTTTGTGATCAGCAGATGCGGGGGTGTCTGCTTCATCTGGTCACGGCAGATCAACTCATTCGGGAGCGGCTTTTCGTTGTTGTTGAGCTGCATATAGTTGACCAGCGCGTCCTTGTAGTGATGCTTTGTCTGACCGGTATAGCTGCCGTAGGTGATCTCCGGATAATCTGCAAGCAGACTGCGCAGGCGTTCGGTCTGGTCGTTGGCAAGCGCGTTCATTGGATAGATCAGCAGCGCACGGACACCCGGACACAGGGTTCCCGCCTTGTGCTCCCGCAGGAGTTCATCCAGAATCGGAATCAGAAAGCTCTCTGTCTTGCCCGAACCTGTACCAGTCGAAACGATCAGATTATGCCCTGAACGCAGCTTATCGATCGCGTTGATCTGGTGACGGTAAAGCGGACGGGTCAGCGGGAGCGAAAGCCTGCGGAATCCGTCGGACAGCACCCCTTCTTCGATCAGCTCCTCAATGCCCTTTCCCTTTTCAAAGGAATCCGTCACATCCAGATACGGCCCGGATGCCAGTGTATCGGTATCTGTAAGCCGCTCCTCAAACTGCTTCTGGTAATCCGCATCCTGAAAGCGGAATACGGTACGAAGATAGCGGTAATATTTCCGTTTCAGCTCAGCTGAGGCGTGAACAGGTGAAAACATGGCACATTCCTCTCAATGATACTTCAGATTATTGTATTCTGTCTCATCAGCATTACAGGAAAGCTCCTCTTCGGAAGCTGTCACATAATCAAGCCGGTAGATATAATCCTCTGCCCAGAGAACCGGATCATATCTGCGATAGATGACCGCTTTCCCTTTTCTGCGGTCAGCATATTTGACGATGCTGCGCTCGACCGAATCATAGATCAGACCGGTCCGATCTCCGTCATCATCAAATTCAAGATACCCCGCACACGGCTCTGTGTGATCCGGAATGGTCAGTAACACCTCAAATGTCGCTTTTAGTGTTCCGGCAGGCGTCTTTACGATCATTTTTCCGGAATAGGTATCAGAATCGGGTCCGAGCTTCTGCAGCCCGACGACTTTGTATTTGTAAAAGAGACTCAGGCAGCTTTCCGGCTCGTCTGCGGGCTGAATATGGCGGATACGGACGCTTTTTCCCGAAAGGTCGCTCGGATCGACCACGGCAAGCTCCCGACGGCCGATCTCATAATAAGCGTCGCCGAATCCAAACTCATCGTCCTCTGCCTCAAATACCGCTGCCGAATAAGTACCCGTGCGCAGTCTGGTATCGACGGAGATCATGCCGTCCCGCACCGGGACCTTTTCTGCGATACATTCTGAACCAAAATACAAATCTGCGAAATATTCCGAAAAGCCGCAGATCTGAAAATGTCCGGTCAGTTTCCCTTCCTCCGCCTGCAGCGTGCCGGAGAACAGAATACTTTTCGTCACCACGCCGAGAAACGCTGTTTTTCGCTCCATGTCCGCGCCCTGCACAAAAATCGTCCGCCTTGCGCTCTGCCTGCCAAACCACGAACGGAACGGCGTCAGGTCACAGTGAAACAGCCCGTCAGAGACCGTTTTCCGAACCGTGATCTCATGATCGTCGTCATCATCCGGATCGTCTGCGTAATCATCAAGTGAAAAGGTGATCTGCGAACCGGGAAACGCAATCTCCAGCAGCGGCTGAAACTGTGCATGCCAGACATCAACATGCTGCGCAATTCTCCACTGATCACCTGCAAACCGATACCGCAAAACAGGAATGTCGATCTCCAGCGCATAACCGAGAGTGTTACACGGGAACACACCCGAATCGGGATTCAGCTCGATCTGATAAGCGAGCATATCATCCGTGCGATCTGCGCGAAGTCCGTCCAGCCGAAATGCCGGCGGCAGACATACTGTGCCGTGTGTCCGGAACAGATAGGGCGCATCTTCAAAATGATACCGAAAACCATGCAGCAGGAGAAAAGAATATGTACTGATACTGTTTCTGCCGGGGGCATCCACAGTGATCGTATATGCACCGTTTTCAAGGCAGCCGAAAGCAGCAGAATTAAACATGAACCCGACCGAATCCGTGCCGTTCTGAACAGGGAACTGTGTCACACCCTTAACCGGTGCGCCGTCGCGCATCAGCGGGTACTTTGTTCCGTTCACGATGATCGCAGTACCTGCGGCACGGTGCGGCTCCAGTGTCAGGATCATTGTCGGGTAAGAAGAATAGACCGGACAGGAACCGTCATCAGAGAGATACCGCACGCCGGATACACAGTTTCGCAGCATCAGTCCGTTTGTGATCTTTGTACCGACAGCAACCGGCGGCATATCCGAGAAACAGATCAGATCGCTGTCCTGTAGCAGATAGGAATTGAAACGGAGCATCCCCTGTTTTCTCTCCGTCTGAATCGATTCAGAATAAATCTGGCAGGACAGCTCCGAAAGAGAAAAAGCGATACCGGGCTGCAGATTCTCCACAGAAACAGATATCCCGTCTGCATCAAAGAAACGCACGCAGCTTGCTTTCATCGAAAAGCTGCGGAGTATCTTGTCGCCGTTCAGCAGCCGGATCGTGTAAGCCTGCAGCAAGTCAAGATCATCAAGCGAGATATCAACCTGCTCTGTGGTATAACCGGTCACACCCTGAACATAAGGGTTGATCGGCAGTGTCTCTTTCCGTTCGCCGATCCGGATTTCCCAACACAGCGCGGCATCCTCGCCAAAACGAATATGCTGCGGCGGTAAAACCAGCTTCGTGCTGAGATCAGTTTTATTCAGTTTATAATATGGCGACGAGAACAGCTTTTTTCGTCCGGCACCGTTCTGGTGACTGCGGCGTGCCGTACGGATATCCTCTGAATCAGATGCCCATTCAAGAAACCGGCGAATCAGGCGGTTCTGCGACTGCTCCGGCAGTGGTTCATTCCAGAAGGCACGGTCGATCAGGCGCAGATATCTGCGTATTCTTGTTTTTGCACCGCGCGGGTGCAGCCGGACGGCGTTTGCCGTCTGTTCCACAAGCTGATAGGTCCGGCCGGTATTGTCCGTCCGCTGCATGATCTCAATAAGCTCCTGCATCGTATCACGGTCAAGCCGGGTGAGGTCACGCTCCAAATCAATATTGTAGAAGGCATAGAGAAAATCAAAGAACTGCGGCGCATAACGGTCACAGACAAAACCCTGCATCAGAATTGCAGAAACACGGTCTGATTCTGTCAGCACAAACTTCTGGCGGACATTCATCGTGCGGAAAAAGGATTTGCCGAGCATCTCCTGATCCTGAATCGAAAGCTTTGCAAGCCCGACCGCTTTTGCAACATGCGGCCAGAATGCACCGTCATAACAGCGAATCCCAATCTGAACCAGCGCCACGCAAAGCTGCCGGTCGTTGATATCCTTAAGCTTCAATCGTTTGAGCCATGCGAATTTCTCTTTGAGGTGCGCAAGCAGGATCAGGTATTCTTCATCGCTGACTGCAATATCTCCGAGAAACTTCTTTCGTTCAAACTCCCGCTGAATGCGTCTGCTGAGCCGTTCCTCCGGCGTCAATACCTTTCTTGCCATGACATGCCTCCCATCTAAACCATCATAATGATAGAGCTATTGCATAAGAACACAATCATATTATAGCATATTTTTGCACAAAAATGCAATAGAAACCAGAAATATTCGCATGTAGTATGCATGCACTGTATCACGAAATCACATGCTTGTCAAGCGCAGGCTGTCACACGGAGAAGAAACGCCCGATACGGCGTGGTTTGCCGTATCGGGCGTCCGGTTCGGTTTGCTATGCTGTTGCAAGATATCATCACTCGGCACGGATATCCGCAAGAATCTCAAGCAGCATGGATAGGTCAGCACTGTTGATCTCGTCGTCGCCGTTGATGTTGGCGTTCACCTTGCCCTCTGTGCTGACAGATACCTCAGTGTCCTCCGCAAGGAACCTTGCCAGCAGCACCGCGTCTGCGACATTCACATCGCCGCTGCCGTCCACATCGCCCGGAAGCATCTGTGCCTTCGGTGCTTCGGCTGCAACATTGACGCTGATTTGCTTAATAATCTCACCGTTTTCAAGCACGAACAGGATGGCGTTTCCTGTTCCGACAGCAGTCATAGTGCCGGACGGGGCGATATACAGAACATCAGGATTTCCGGATTTGAAGGTGAGTGTTTCCGGTAAACTGAGGCTGCACTGTTCGCCGAAGGTCATGCTTATTGAATCCGGAAGATCATATTCCCACTGTGCGTAGAGGATCATGCTTTGACTCATATCCAATTCCGTGACCTGCGTGCCGTCCGTTCTCTGAGTGAAGTATCCCTTCAGGCGGTAGCCTTCCTGAGTCAGCACAGGCAGCTGCGGATTCTCACTGTCGGAGGTGAGCACTGTGACGGGTTCGGTTTCGGATTCTGCGATAAAGTCGCCTTCTTTCACTTCATGATCGGTCAGCATGAGATGAGACAGCTTATACGCTCCTGCGCTGCTGAAATGAAAGTGAATCCAGTTATCGCTCAGTTCGGTGCGATTGAGCTTTATGGAATACCACTTCATCTTGTCTGTAAGCTCAACACTCTTTTCCAGCGCGGTGTAGCCAAACCGTGCGCCCAACTTTGCGCCCGATGCAGCGCTGGCATAGAAAGAGAGATAATAGGTGTCTGGAGACGGCATTTCACCGCTGTACGATGCACAATCGGACAAAGAAGTCTGGAGCGAGAATTTTCTCGTTTTCATTTCCGTATCATCTTCGGTAATACTGACGGTCAGGATCCTTTCGCCGTTGAGTTCCTCTACCTGATTGGTGGAAAGCCCGTCATAACCAAGCGTTTCGATACGGTCGCAGTCCAGATCGGAGCCGAGAATGTAGTTCCTACCGCTTGTGTTGGTGTAGATCTTCACGGTCGGGCTGACCAGCTCCCATTTTGCACGCACAGTGATTTCCTGATCTCCCTCAGCCAGCTTCGCGCAGACATCCTGTGCCTTGATATTCTGATCTTCGTCGATGACGGTTCCGTCGGGAAGCTCCCAGCCCACAAACCGGAAACCGGACTTGTAAATACCAAGTGTCGTGCAGTTGCAGAGATTTACGTCGGTATCATACTTATAGCGGTTGGCACGGAGCGAACCATCAGATTTGTAAGAGACCATGCCGCCTTTTTCACAGTAGTCTGATGCATTTGTGAAGCATCCGCCGTTCAGTGCATAGTGTACCGTGAGAACATTCGCTTCCCAGCGCGCATAGAAGAGGCACGTTCCGTTTTTTGACACAATGTCGGGGAAAACATCCTTGGCTGTAATCACCTCATCCTGATCGAAGATCCTGTCGATCCCGCGGGTGCTATATCCAATAAAGCGATATCCCAGCTTGATTAAGCCGAACGTGCTGGCATTGTAAAGTGTTCCTCCGGTCGTGTCTATCTGCCAGTTATTGAGGTCGACTACACCGTCAGCCGTTCGGATAATCGTATTATCCGACGCAAGATGATATTTGCTGTCCGGAGTCAACATGCCATGGTTCGCATTGTATCTAATGGCGACATTGTACTTCCTGTAGATTGCGTAAAGCGTCACTTCGCCGGAATGCTGTTCGATTTCGGGGTAAATGTCATTGGCAGATACCTTGGGATCATCCATTGCCCAGATCGTCCCCCTGCCGTTCGGATCACGGCACCAGCCAGCAAAGTACAACCCGGGTTCTCCCGGAGTCAGACCAATGGTATCATAATCCACGAGTCCATATTCATCCTGATAGCCATATTTCCATTTTGGCCCGAGCAGTTTATTATCAGACTTTCGGTATACGTTATTCCCGTTTCCAACGTAGTACGCAGTATTCTGATCGGTCATTTTAGCATCATTGCTGTTGTAATGAATGATCACATAGTTATCCTCAGGTCCGGTGTGATACTTTGGCCAGTATTCCTTCATAGCATAGTTTTTCCGAACGTCCCACTGGCTCTTCGCACAGACTTCAAATTTCTCAGCCCAGTAATAGGAAGCATCTCCGCAGCCGTCTTTCGTGTCAGGATAGGTCAGGAGCTTCTGATACTGCGTCTGGTACGAATTCTCAAATTCATATTTCAGATACTTGAGCTGTGCGTCCAGTGTGCGGTAATCATAGCCTTTCTTGCTGCAGAAAGATTTCAGCCCGTCAAACCTGGTTAGGTGCCACTGGCAGATGCCATAGCTCAGACCGCCGTCTTTTTCAAGGTAAGAATTCTGCGGATCAAAACCGCTTTCTTTGTCGATGTTTGCAAGCGCGGCACAGGCTACGGCAGTATTGAAGCCGAGCTCCTCCGTCAGGTATTTGTAAATCTGCGCTTCGTTGCTGCTCTTGCTGCTGCTCTTGTCGAACGGGCCGGCGGTAGTGGTGACTTCCTTTAGCCACGGCAGGCAGCAATTCGGCGATGTACCCTTATACACCAGCTTCGACGGCAGCTGCGTGTAGTAGCCGGGGTCGACTGCATACGAGGAGGCAGACTGATCCTTGCGAATGGAAAAGTCAAGATGAAAACCGCCGGAGTAGCCGGTCGATCCGCTTGTTCCGATCTGCGCGCCGCACTTGACACTGTCGCCCTTTGCGACCTGCACGGATGTCAGATGCATGTAGCAGGTGTAGTAGGTCGTGCCGCCAATGTCGTGACGGATCATTATGTAGTTACCGGCGCCGTTGTTGCAGCCGCAGGATTTCGACTTCCCGTAATTGTGTGTGCAGCCCGTTGCGGCGACCGTGACTACACCGTCAGCAGCGGCGTTGACGCGGGTTCCCTGCGGAGCGGGAATGTCGATGGCATTGTGTTCGCGGCCGTCCTTGAAACAGCTGCTGATTGAATTGCTGTCCGGAATCGGCCATGCGAACGGACGGTTTTGTGTGTCGATGTTTACTTCATAGACCTCATTGAGCGCATCTGCGAGATAAGCGGCATTAGTGCGCCAGCCGCCTGTCAGCATGAGCAGTGCGGCGAGGCAGGACATAGTGCGGGATACAAACGTCTTTTTCATGATTCAATCCTCCATTTTTCGTTTAGGGTGGATACTTCCGATCATCTGCGCCGGAACAGGCGGTACACGCAGCGAATGACCACGCTGAGTACGATCAGCAGCCAAAGCCGCAGACGATCCAGAAGCAGCTGTAAGAGAAGCCTGAGATACATTCGCGTTCTGGAAGCCGATGACTTCATGTTCTCCCTCCTTTCTGCTGTCGCTTTCATTGCTTCCTTGGTTATAGTCTACCATACTGCCTTCCCCAATTAAAACATCCCAGTTTCCCATTTACTAGTAATACTTTTAGTATCTTCCCAGACAAACAAAGACCGCCCGGCAACGCCGGACGGTCCGAAACAGTTATGATATTGGGTATGCAATGCGTATGATAGAGCTATAAAGAAATATCAAAGACGATCAGGTCGATTCCGGCAGCTGCTGTTCGAGTGCGGCAATGCGGGCTTCCAGTTCGTCACATTCGGAATGATAAAACTCCAGATGATGAATGGATTTCAGAATGCTATTGTAAAGCACAAGTGCCTTTTGGTTTTCTCCGGCTTCCTCCAGCGCCAGTCCGATCTTCATTTGCAGTTCAATATAATTTGAGGATGAATCACCGGTTGACCCATCTCCGAAATACTGCTTGCGCCATTCGATCGCTTTCTCGTAATATTCCAGCGCCGCCTTTGCGTCTTTCTGAACGGCAGCGAGCTCTGCTTTTCCAAGATAATAATAATACCAGTCATAGCCGGAATGACAGCTTTCCAGTTCTTCCTTTGTCATTTGCAGCCAATGCTTCGCTTCCGGCAGATCATTCCGAATCAGGGAGATTCTGAACAGGTCATAGTATCCAACAACACAATTGATCTCAGAAGGATTTTTACCTTCTTTTTGCTTCAGCGCATTGCGGATTTCAATTTGCTCCGTGCAGGTTTCTTCAGATAGTGCGAGCAGCTTTGCATCATTGCTCCTGGCGTACATCCGAAGAAGAAAATCTGACAAGATGAGATCAACGGCGGACAGATATTCTAATTCGAAATCATTTTTATCCTGCAAATCCTTCAGCTGGTTACGTCCTTTCAGCAGCAGCGCCAGCGCTTCGTCGAGATGATTGCAGTGACGCTCTCCGCACCCGATCCGGCACAGCATTCGGATCGTTTTGAAATGCTGATCTCCAAGTTCTGTTTCATACAGCCGATACAGTTCTTTTGCAAGATTCAGTGCAGCGACAGGCTGATCGCATTGTGTGAGAATCAGTTCAGCCCACTCATAGAAATCACAAGCAGTCATATCCGGAACCGGAAAGCATCTGTACAGGTGTTCGGCGATATAATATATCTTCATCTTTACGGTATATTCGCTGTGGTAACTGAAGCCGGGTGAAAAAATACTCATCATCCGCTCGATAAACGGAAAACAGCTTATGAGCGTCGGCTTGCAGGTGATCTGCACTGTTTCTCTGATGAGTGTATGCATGGAAATGATGTCATTCAGCTCGCGCAGCCATGAGCGCTGAATGAGCCGGTTCAATTCCTTGTAGCTTTTCAGCCCGCAGAAATCGCGGACATATTTTTTCTCCAGGCCGCGTTTCGGCATCAAAGCCATACAGGACAGAATATCCCGTTCCGTTTCACTCAGAGCGGAGACATTGAAGATATGCTGAATATGTGCTGCCATGCTTTTTTCGCAGCTGTCCTTGTTTGGCAGCAGGAATTCTTCCTCGAGTTCTCCTTCCTCCTGCTTCTGAATGATCTCCCACATTTCCTCCGGCGACAGCCCGCTGACCTTCATCTGCTTTGCAGTTAATTCCAGCGCAAGTATGTGACCGGAGAAAAACGTGATTATCTGCCCGACATTCGGATCATCCTTCAGCTCCTTAGCATCCTTTTCGCAATACTTTGAGAATATTTGTATGCATTCCTCTATGTCATAGGTATCACCCAGCACCAGTGTTTCATCCGGGTACACATTCTGCGACTGCCACCGCGTTGTCACGATCACATGGCAGATTCCGGTAGAGAGGAAATCCGGCAGCATCGGGTCCTGTGTGTCGACATTATCCAGAACGATCAACGTCTTGTCATTCACTGCGCGCCGCAGCGCTGTGAGCTTTCTGCGGTAGAATTCTTCATCGGTCTCAGTCATGCCTTCCGAATTCAGCAGCCGCTCCGAAACGAACGGCGCTGTCAGCGTAAACACCGTGTTGTCGTTCAGCAGATCTCTCAGCGTGCTGTTGCACTCCGCAAAGACAACCGTTTCATAGTTGCTTGCATATCGTATGGCGTATTGCTTTGCGGTTTCTGTCTTGCCGATTCCACCCATACCCTGCAGGAAAACAAAATGACGGGGAAGACTCAGTTTGGTCTGTATTTCACGAAGCAGATCTTCGTGACCGATATAAACCGGATTCGCAGAAATCAGGTGTGGAAGAAGCCTGACTTCCGGGGGAGCGGCTTGCTTTGACGGTTCTGCTCGCTTTGACGGTTCTGCCTGCTTAAGTGGTTCTACATGCTTTGGAGGCTCTGCTTCATCCATATAGAGGAACGCAAGCAGATGGATCTCTTCACGGAAGATCGACCACAGCAGCATCAGCAAAACTGCTTCACAGTCTTCTTGGCATGCAAACTTCTGCTCGATCTTCTCCACAAGCTCTTCCGGCATGGCGGGATCATCTTTATCCATTTCAAACAGCTTCAGGAATTCCTGTCGCCGCTCTTCGATCCTGGAACGATATTTCTCGATGTTCTTCTTCAGCTTCTTGTATATAAAGCCTTGCTGGCTCATCATTTCTGCCCATTGAACGACAGTTGAACGACGCCCGGGTGCATCTTTTCCTTTCATCAGGACTCCGGAATAATGGCTTAATACATTCCATCTTTCAATGACATTCTGATCGTCTGTTTCAAACGGGCGAAAAACAACTCTCAAAAATTCTCTCATGTTTGTCACGCCCAAAATACTCATGATCTTTTTTCCGGTGATTTCCATGGCAATACCCCCTTGCCGTTTTTTCCATTATACCATTATGCCCCCTGCCGTGTCAAGGTGTTTCCCGCAGGGTCCTGAAACACTGTAAAATCGAACAGATATGGAGAAAACAGTCTTCACAGAATGTGATTGACAATGACGTCATCTCATGGTATAATCAGTGTAGAATGCAAAAAGCGGTTGATGCAGCGCTTTTTTGATGAACGAAATCTTTACGAAAAGCACCTTTAGGAATTGTGTTGCTAAGATAAACAGGAATTGACAGAGGTGATAATGCAAATGATTGTTCGCGAATTCCTTGATATCATAAAAGGACACTCTGCGCCATTGTACGACTTCACACGGAAGGGCGGAGAGTGTTGCAGAGCATAGCTGGAGAATATCTCTCATTTACCCTCAAACAGCCAAGATTTGAAATGCCCGGCACAGCCGGGCAATTTCTGTTTAATATGGTTTACCGGATACGCCTGAAGAATTCTGTCAGGATCTCCTTGATGTAGTGATACCGTCTTGCGTAGGCATTCTCAACGCGGATCAGCTCAAAGCCGTGCTGTCTGCATATCTCATTCTTCTCGCGGTCGCGCCGCCGGACGGTCTCATCCTCGAAATGCTCCTTGCCGTCCAGCTCGATCGCAAGGATCGGGATCTCCTGACGGGCGGCATTCCGCTCAAAGACGACAAAATCAAAGCGACCCGAATAAAACAGCCGGCTGTGCGTGATATTCTCCTGAAAGACCTGCGCGATCGGCACCTCATGCCGCACCGTGCAGCGCCCTCCGTTCAGCACATTCCAGAGTGCGTGATTCAGGCTTGTGAGAAACGCCTCTTCCGTCTCCGTGCTGTAGGGCTTGATGCCGAGTGCGCGGGAATTGACCTTCTGCGGCGTGACGGTCGATCTGCCCTGCGTGCGGACATACTCCGCCAGCTCGTAGATATCGTCCGTGTTTTTGGTGTCATGCAGCCGCTCCAGTTCCCGTGCGCTGCCGATCATGATGAGCTTGTCTCTGGCGCGGGAGACCGCAACATTGATGAGTTCCTTGTTGTTCTTCAGCCAGTCGTAGGTCTTCTGCTGCGTTTTGTCGGTCAGCGCGAGCGAGAACAGGATCACGTCCTTTTCATCGCCCTGAAACGCGTGGACCGTCCCGCACGGCACATCCGTGATGCCGTTATTCCGTAAAGCCTCTTCAATGCACGCGCGCTGATTCGCAAAGGGTGTAATGACACCGATGCGCCTGTCGGGATTCTGCGCGGCGTATTCCGCAATCAGGTCTGCTTCGGCGGGTGCGGTGTTCTTATAGGTCGTCGTGTCATTCGGCACATCGCAGAAAACAAGCGGATCCGGCTCTGCAGACTGCGTCAGCACCCGCAGCCTGCCGTGATAATACTTCTGGTTGTTGAACGCGATGATCCGCGGGTGACAGCGGTAATGGCAGCTCAGCAGGATCTCATTGCTGACAGAATCGCAGGCAAGGAATGTCTTGTAGATTGAGTTCTCGATATAGTCGTATTCCGCGGCGACGGCGTATTTTTTGCGGAGCGTCTTGTTATCCGCGGGGTCAAGCAGAATGACCGGGCTGAGTTGCTGCGGATCGCCGACCAGCATCAGGTTTTCGGAGCGCAGGATCGGGATCAGCGACATGGCGAGATTGCACTGGCTCGCCTCGTCCATGATGCACATATCGAAATAGGGCTGCGGCTCCCCGAGACGGTGCGCAGAGATGCAGGTCGTTGCGATGATCGGAAACACACGCATCAGCAGCCTCAGATTGTCGCCGTCGCTCAGCCAGCGGTTGAAGGTCGTGACACGTTCCTCCTGCCCGTCGATGTGCAGAATTTTGACAAAATCCGCATATTTCGGCTCAGACAGCCGCTTGATATAC
>JAEEGL014478121.1_pt1 | contig 27257 bp, 21 predicted proteins | sample 9134231 | NCBI WGS metagenome assembly JAEEGL01 (sample SAMN16246548, study PRJNA631951) | gut metagenome | biome: gut microbiome; feature: rumen; material: fiber-attached | host: Bos | place: Iran: Karaj | collected 2018-10
TCTTATTTGGCCGAATTTCTAATTGAAAAAGGTTATGAGGTTCATGGTCTTTTACGCCGTTCATCATCATTTAACACAGGCCGTATTGAACACCTCTACCTTGATGAATGGGTTCGCGACATGAAAAAAGCTCGTCTAGTCAACCTACACTGGGCAGACATGACAGACTCATCTTCGCTCATTCGCATCATTGGCGAGGTGAAGCCTACAGAAATCTACAATCTCGCAGCCCAAAGCCACGTAAAGGTTTCTTTTGATGTCCCAGAATATACTGCAGACGTTGATGCCACAGGTGTACTACGTCTTTTGGAAGCTGTCCGCATTTGCGGATTGGAGAAACAATGCCGCATATACCAGGCTTCTACTTCAGAACTGTATGGAAAAGTTCAAGAAGTTCCACAGTCAGAAACCACCCCATTCTACCCTCGTTCACCATATTCCGTAGCCAAGCTCTATGGTTTTTGGATTATGAAAAACTATCGTGAGTCGTACGGAATGTTTTGCTGTAATGGCATCTTGTTCAACCATGAATCAGAACGCCGTGGTGAAAACTTCGTAACCCGCAAGATTACGCTAGCAGCAGCCCGTATAGCCCTGGGCTATCAAGACAAACTCTATTTGGGAAACCTTAACTCATTGCGCGATTGGGGTTATGCCAAGGACTATATTGAGTGTATGTGGCTTATTCTACAACAGCCGGAACCTGACGATTTTGTGATAGCAACAGGTGAGTATCATACAGTCCGTGAATTTGCCACATTAGCCTTCAAGGAGGCTGGTATTGAATTGGAATGGCGCGGTGATGGCATAGACGAGAAAGGCTATGACAAAGCCACCGGCAAGATATTAGTAGAGGTTGATCCTAAATATTTCCGCCCCGCAGAAGTAGACCAACTATTGGGGAATCCTGCAAAAGCGAAAGCAAAATTAGGATGGAACCCACAAAAGACATCGTTCCCCGACCTCGTCAAGATTATGGTGCAACATGACATGAAGTTTGTCAAGAAACTCTTTCTGAAAGCCCAAATGCCCGAATAGATGTTAGACAAGAATAGTAAAATATACGTGGCAGGACACCATGGACTGGTAGGTTCTGCCATTTGGAACAATCTCAAGCAGCGCGGTTATGAAAACCTTGTGGGAAGAACCCATCAGGAACTAGATCTTACTGACCAAGTTTCGGTTCGTCAGTTTTTTGACCAAGAACGCCCTGATGCAGTTGTGCTTGCAGCAGCATTCGTGGGCGGAATCATGGCTAACTCACTCTATCGTGCAGACTTTATCATGCAGAATTTGAAAATGCAATGTAATGTCATCTCCGAATCTTATATTCACGGAGTGAAAAAACTGCTATTCCTCGGTTCCACATGCATCTATCCCAAGAATGCACCCCAGCCCATGAAGGAAGACGCACTATTGACGTCACCTTTAGAATACACCAATGAAGAGTATGCCATAGCTAAAATTGCCGGACTGAAGATGTGCGAATCGTATAATCTACAGTATGGCACCAACTACATAGCCGTGATGCCCACGAACCTCTATGGTCCAAATGACAATTTCCATCTTGAGAATTCCCATGTCATGCCAGCTATGATGCGCAAAATTTATCTAGCAAAACTTATTCATGAAGCCAACTGGGAATCCATTCGTCAAGACTTAGACATTCGCCCTGTAGAAGGCATTAACGGATCTTCGCAAGAGCCTAGTATCCTGAACGTTTTATCAAAATATGGCATACAAGACAACAAGGTGATTCTTTGGGGTACAGGCAAGCCTTTGCGCGAATTTTTATGGTCTGAAGATATGGCTGACGCTTCCGTGCATGTACTACTGAACGTCAATTTCTCTGACATCATTGGTATCGAAAAGTATTCAAGTGTACACTACGGAGCTTCTGCAGATGGAACCGTAGACAGGAACCACTCTGCAGGCAGAGGCGGAGCCATTCCCAAGTTAGGAGAAATCCGGAACTGCCATATCAATATAGGAACGGGCAAGGAACTGACTATCCGCGAACTGTCACAACTGGTAGCCAAAGCCATAGGATTTGAAGGTACTATTGAATTTGATGCATCAAAACCAGACGGCACCATGCGAAAACTCATTGACGTTTCAAAATTACATCGCCTTGGCTGGACGCACAAAGTTGAAATTGAGGATGGTGTACAGAAGCTCTTTGAGTGGTATCAAGCATCCTTGAAATAAAAAAGTGGGCGGACTGTTTGGTCAGTCCACTTTTTTTTACTATCTTTGCATAAAAATCCAATAACTATGAAAGCCATCCATACATTTCAAGAAATGTATCGGCTTGTCGCCGAGACAAATAGGACATTGTGCATTGCTGTTGTCAATCCTACAGATGATGCCACCCAAAAAGCACTCAAACGGGTTGAACAGGCACATTTAGCAGAAGTGATTCGCATTCAAGACAAACTTCCTGAACGTGCAGCAGAAAAGGCCGTCGCATTAATACGCCGTGGTGATGCTAATGTGCTGATGAAAGGCCTCATCGGAACGGATATTTTATTACGAACCATATTAAACAAAGTATCTGGCCTATTACCCGAAGGGGGCGTTCTGACTCATATCTCAGTAGCAGAAATGAAGACCTATCATAAATTACTCTTCTTTACCGATGTGGCCGTCATCCCCTATCCTACCCAGAAACAACGGATAGCACAAGTGCAATACACGGCAGACATCTGCCGCCACATGGGTATCACAGTACCACGTATTGCCCTCATCCATTGTGCAGAGCATGGTGGACGCCAGTTTCCTTTTGTTGATGGCTATCAAGAGATTAAGCAACTAGCTAGAAAAGAGACCTTCGGACAATGCATTGTTGACGGGCCACTAGATGTCAAATCCGCCTGTTCTATCGAAGCTTTAAAGGCCAAAAGTATCACATCTCCTCTTGAAGGAAATTCTGACGTTTTAATTATGCCAGACATAGAAGCTGGGAATGCCTTTTATAAAGCCATGACGCTATTTGCACAAGCCCGCACAGCAGGCATTCTCTGGGGGGCCCAGTGCCCTGTTGTGGTCCCATCTCGTGGTGATTCTGCTGAAGCCAAGTTTAATAGTGTTCTTTTTGCTCTTTCATGCCTATGAAAATTCTTGTCATCAATCCAGGCTCAACATCTACAAAGATGGCTGTATACGACTACGAGAATCCAGTTTTTGTCCGCAACATAGCCCACACCGCCGAGGAACTGGCCCAATTTGATGCTATTACCGAACAGCAGGACTTCCGACGCCAACTTGTACTCGACGAACTAAAACGCTCTAACATTTCTCTTGATTTTGATGCCGTTATCGGTCGGGGTGGATTAGTAAAGCCTATCTGCGGTGGGGTGTACGAAATCAACAAGCGTATGCTTGAAGACACCCTCCATGGTTGCGTCATGCATAACCATGCCTGTAATCTTGGATGTTTGATAACCTACGAGATTGCTACTATGGTCAACAATCAACATAGCAACAAGTGCAGAGCCTTCATTGCAGACCCGGGAGTGGTCGACGAGCTTTCTCCGTTTGCACGTATAAGTGGCTCGCCACTTATGCCACGCATTTGCATATGGCATGCTTTGAACCACCGGGCCATTGCCCGGCGCTATGCTCAGAGCATTGATAAACAGTACGAAGACTTGAATCTCATCATTTGCCACCTCGGAGGGGGCATCAGCATTGCTGCTCACGAGCACGGACGTGCCATAGATGCCAATAACGCGCTGGATGGAGAAGGTCCATTTTCTCCCGAACGAGCAGGATCACTCCCTGCAGCAGACCTCATTCGCCTTTGTTTCAGTGGAAAATACGACGAGAAACAACTTCTAAAGCATATTGCAGGTCAGGCGGGACTAACTGCCCACCTCGGCACAAACAATATGTTGGAAATTTTGGAACGCATCAATCAAGGTAATCTGCATGCAAAACTTTTAGTTGATGCCATGTTATACCATACGGCTAAAGCCATTGCCGCAGAGTCTGCCGTGCTCTGCGGCCGTATTGACGCCATTCTGCTTACTGGTGGTATGGCATACTCCGACTACATTATCTCCGAGTTACGTCGGCGAATAGAATTCCTAGCACCTGTCCACATTTTTCCAGGTGAAAATGAAATGGAAGCACTTGCCCTGAATGCGCTATATGTACTACAAGGCAAGCGCGAAGCCCATGTATATAAATAAGAGACGGACTTTTATGTCCGTCTCTTATTTACAAATTTTTCTTTAATGTTTCTTTCCAAGCTGCATAAGCTGCTTCATAAGCAGCACAATTCTTCTCATCTGGAGTAATCACCTCCAACTTATCCAAAGAAGCAAAAGCCTCATGATTATCTTTATATATACCAGCACCGATACCAGCACCTTTAGCTGCACCCACCGAGCCATCAGTATCATATAGTTCGATGGTTGCTCCGCTTACACCTGCCAGTGTGTTACGGAACAATGGAGAGAGGAACATATTTGCCTTACCGGCATGAATCTTTTGAATATCCATACCCATCTGCTGCATAATTTCCATACCGTAGCAGAATGAGAACACTATACCTTCTTGAGCTGCACGTACTAAATGAGCTTTTGAATGCTTATTAAAGTTCAAGCCATTAATAGAGCAACCAATTTCCTTGTTTTCCAACACGCGCTCTGCTCCGTTGCCAAACGGCACAACAGTAACCCCGTCACTACCGATGGGAACACTTGCTGCCAGGTCATTCATCTCTGCATATCCTATCTCTGGAGTAATATTACGATGTGTCCAAGCATTCAGGATACCAGTACCATTGATACACAACAGCACACCAAGACGGGTCTGTTCTGCCGTATGGTTAACATGTGCAAAGGTATTCACACGACTCTTCGGGTCATAATTCACATCGCCCAAAACACCATAAACCACTCCACTGGTTCCAGCTGTTGCAGCAATTTCACCAGGATTCAGTACATTCAACGACAATGCATTGTTCGGCTGATCGCCTCCTCTATATGTAATTGGTGTACCTGCCTTTAAGCCTAACTCTGCAGCAGCCTCAGCCGACACTTCGCTCTGCACACTAAATGTAGGCACTATATCTGCTATCAGGGAAAAATCAAAGCCATAGTACTTCATTAGGAAATCAGCCAACTGATTGTTCTTGAAATCCCAGAACATTCCTTCTGACAGACCGCTAACCGTAGTATTCGCAGTACCAGACAGTCGCATGGCTATATAATCACCCGGCAACATAATCTTATAAATTTTCTCATAAGTTTCTGGTTCATTCTCTTTAATCCAAGCCAACTTGGCAGCCGTAAAGTTACCTGGAGAATTCAGCAAATGGCTCAAACATTGTTCCGCTCCCAAATCCATAAAAGCCTTCTCGCCATAAGGCACAGCACGAGAGTCGCACCAAATAATAGAAGGACGCAGTGCCTTAAGATTCTTATCTACGCACACCAATCCATGCATTTGATAAGAAATACCAATCGCTTTGATTTCCTCCGCTGTTGCTCTAGAATCGGCCATAATCTTTTGCAGACTCAGTTTGGCATTATTCCACCACATCTGAGGATCCTGCTCTGCCCATCCAGCCTTAACAGCCATGATAGGAGCTTCTTTCTCAGGGAAAAAAGCTGAAGCTACACACTTGCCACTATCGGCATTAACAAGAGACGCTTTTACAGAAGAACTGCCAACGTCAAAGCCTAATAAATATCTGTTTGCCATAATTAAACTTATTTATTTCATTATAGTATTACGTTCTAAGCCACAAAATTCCCTAAAATATTTTTAAAAAGCAACTTTTTTACACTTTTTCATGATTTTTTTATCATTATTTGACTACAATTAAAAATATTTTTTTACCTTTGCACGATAGAAGTATTATTCTGTAGAAGAAAAGTTTATTCATATATGAAAAAGAAGATACTAATACTTGATGACAAAGAGACCATAGCCAAGGTGCTCTCTATCTATTTGATGAGTGAATATGACGTCCAATGGTTGCCCGACGGCTTACAAGGTGTCAAATGGCTTCAAGCTGGTAACACGCCAGACCTTATCATTTCTGACATCCGAATGCCAGGCATGCGTGGTGACGATTTCCTCGAATGGATTAAGCAGAACGAGCTTTTCCGCCACATCCCTGTGATTATGCTGTCTAGTGAGGACTCTACCAGTGAGCGTATCCGCTTATTGGAAATTGGTGCTGAAGACTACATAGTCAAGCCATTCAACCCAATGGAGTTGAAAATTCGTGTCAAGAAGATTCTGCCGAACTAATTTTTATAGTGTTTTATATTATAGTATATACCTTAATATATATATGATAGGTGTTGTCTACTTAGGGAATAATCCTAAGACTCAAGAGCGTCTGAAATACATCCCTGGCCAGTTGGTTCGTGTAACCAATGCATACAAGGATGCTGCACAGATTTGCACGCCACATGTCGCCAATGAACACTTTATTGTGTTCTTTGAGCGTAATGTGCGGAATGAGGACATAACAGCAATCACCTATCTTCGCAAGAAATGTCATAGCGTGTATATTATCCTAATTACTGACACTATGTCAGATGAAGAACGTGATATATACATGAAATGTGGCATCAACGACACCATTGTCAATGCTGCTTCCGTTACAGAATTGAACAAGAAGATACAGTTCATTTCCGACCGCGAGAACATCTTATTTGACAATGAAGCCCCCAAGCATACGATTTTACGATTCCAGATTCCCATATGGAAACGTATGTTTGACATTGTCTTCTCAGCACTAGCCATTGTTATTCTCTCTCCTATTTTCATTATTACAGCAATTGCTATCAGGTTAGAGAGCCCTGGTCCTATTTTATTCAAGTCAAAACGTGTAGGCACGAATTACACTATTTTTGACTTCTTAAAGTTCCGCAGCATGTATATTGATGCAGAAGAGCGGCTGAAGGAGTTAAGCAAAGATCATAATCAATATGCAGCAGCATCTTCCGATGACAATCATAAAGAGGAAGAAGACAATAAAACCATTACAGCTCCATTGGGTGAGAAGGCAGAACAGGACATGATTGACATGGGTATGGAGTCGATGATGATGATTAGCGACGAAGAAGTCATGCTGGTTGGCGATGATTTTGTAATGGCAGAAAGTGACTTCAACAAACAAAAGCAGGAAGACATTGACAATGCATTTGTCAAGATAGAAAACGACCCCCGTATTACCAAGGTTGGCCGCTTCATCCGCAAATACAGTATAGACGAATTACCACAGTTGTTCAATATTCTCAAGGGTGACATGTCTATTGTTGGCAATCGCCCGCTCCCACTCTACGAAGCAGAGAAATTGACAGCCGACAGTAGCATTGACCGTTTTATGGCACCTGCAGGACTTACAGGTCTATGGCAGGTCGAAGAACGAGGCAAGGGAGGTAACATGTCAGCAGAAGAACGCAAACAATTGGACATCACCTACGGACAGACCTATAGTTTCATGCTCGACATGAAGATTATCTTCCGTACGCTGACTGCTTTCGTACAAAAAGAGAATGTATAATATAATAGATAACAAATAATCAATCATTATGATGAAAGATTTCAGACGATATCTACTTATTACCACAGCTATTGTTTTTGGCTCGGCATCTTATGCCCAATACAACAATAGTGGTATCAGCGCTGGTTTTTTTGATTCCAGTGAAAACAACACCATTAACTTCTCCAACTTCCATTTGCCACCTTTGGCTGTTCTATTCGAAAATGCCAAGCAAAACCCTAAAATTCTTTCTTTAGAAAAAGCTCAAGAGTTAGCCAAGGCGGAAGTGGCCAAGCAGAAGCGTCACATTTTTTCCTATATCCACGGTCATGCCAGCTACAGTTATGGCAAAACCGACATGTGGGGCCAGGGCTCTGAATCCTATAGCACTGTACTCAAGCAATATCAAGGTCGGGAGCAAAGCTATTGGAACGTAGGTGTTAATTTAGCGGTCCCCTTGGAGGACATCCTTGATTTGGCTGGTTCTGTCAAGCGCAAGCGTTTGGAAGTGGACATGGCTATGTACGACAAAGATTTAGCTTATGATAACTTAAAAACTCAGATTGCTACTTTGTTCATCAAAATCACCAACGCATTGGTCACCTTGAAGACTGCCGGTGAAGCGGCAGCTGCATACCAAGGGGCAGGAGCTTTGAATCTCGAGGATTTTCATCAGGGAAATATGAGCATTGAAGACTATGCTTGGACCAAAAAAAATGAGTTAGGCGAAGTAAATGCATATCAAAACATGCAAACCCAAATTACGACAGATATCATCACATTAGAGATTTTGTCCCATACACCTATCTTGACAAATACAACTACCGAAATCACGCTGGATAGTGGTGATAAAAAAACAGAAAAACAAATAAGGAAAGAAAATAAAGCTTTAGATAAGAGGATTCGCAAGGTGGCAACTGCAGAAGAAAAGAAATATGCCAAGATGGAAGCCGCAGAGAAGAAAGCTCAAGAAAAGGCTGCTAAAGAAGCAGCAAAAACCGAAAAAAAGAACAAGAAAAAATAACCCTATAACCGCATCATATTATGGATTTATTTAGATATCTCGTCCGTTTTTTATACAAGATCCGTTGGTATCTTGTTATTCTGCCAATGATAGCCCTCATAGTTGCTTGGTTTCTGACACGTCACATGGAGCGCATCTATGACACCAATACCACCATATATACAGGAATGATAACTGGATACAACCTTGAAGGTGGTATCGGTACTGCTGGTGGTAATTCGCAAACAAACATCACGAACTTGATGCTGATTATCACAACAGATAATACTATTCACGAAGTATCACTCCGCTTATTGGCTCGCTGTCTCATGTACGGCAATCCCAATAAGGACAACAACTACATCTCAGCAGAACACTTCCGCCAGTTAAGTGCTACAGTTCCTGCTGATGTAAAGGCTTTGGTCAATCACAACAGTGAGTCCCAGACCTACGCAAACCTAAAAGCATACGAGAAGCCTTCACAAGAAAATTATCTCTTTAGTTTACTCAATTATCATCCCTATTTTGGCATCAATAACATTACTTCCCGTTTGAAAGTTCTTCAACTTAGTAAGAGTGATATTATTGACATTGGCTATTCAGCCAACGATGCTGGTATTGCCTATAACACATTGGATATTTTGAATGAAGTTTTTGCCCGTCAGTATCAACAGATTCGCTTTGGTGAGACAGGTAATGTCATCAAATTTTTCGAAAAAGAGGTCGCTCGTCTCTATCGCATTCTTTCCAATGCTGAAGATGACTTGATTCGATATAACGTATCCAAGAGAATCATCAACTATGGCGAGCAGACAAAACAAGTTGCTGGTCTAGAAGCACAACAGCAAAATTTCCGAAACGACCAGTTAATGAATTATACAAGAGCCAAGCACCTGTTAGACTATCTGGAGCGTCAGTTGGGTAATCGTGCTCAAGTAATCCGTTCCAATCAGGAGTTCACCAATCAAGTCAAAGACATATCTCGCATCCAGTCAAGGATTTCCAATCTTCGCCTGATGAGTAGTGAGGGCGGTGGAGCAAATGCTGAGTCACAAGAGGAGTTAGCCAAAGCCCAACGAGACTTACAGGCAGCAACAGGCCGTGTCACGGAGTTAACAAAGGATATTGAGGCCTCTACCTATAGTACAGAAACAGGCGTTAAAGCCAACGAAATGTTAAGCCGCTGGTTGGAACAATTGTTATTACTTGAAAAGACCAAGGCTGAAATGACTGCTACGGATATTATGAAGCAGAATTTGGATAGGCAGTATCTGTTCTATGCGCCTATCGGTGCCACTTTGGACCGTAAAGCCCGCCATATCGGCTTCATTGAAGGCAACTATATGGAGATGCTGAAAGCTCTGAATGCAGCTCGACTGCGCCAACGTAACTTGCAAATGACCACTGCATCGCTTCGAGTACTTAATCCCCCGATGTTCCCGCTCAATGCACAACCCACCAACCGTATCATGATATTGTTGGGTGCATTCTTACTCACTTTCATGCTGACCGCTTTATGGTTCCTGATTATCGAAATGCTCGATCGTACATTACGTGACCGTATGCGTTCCGAGCGCATTACCAAGATTCCTGTCATGGGCTGCTACCCCAAAGAAAGCAATTTACGCTACCGTCGCTTCAACAAGACCATTGCCGATATGGCTATGAAACAACTTAGCAAGGCATTATTGCCCCACTTCCAGGAAAGCCAGCAAAATGTATTGAATCTGATTTCTACAGACACTGGCAATGGTAAGAGCTATTTGGCTCAGGAGTTAGAAAACTATTGGATATCCATCGGGTTGCAGGTGCGCCGTCTTACCTACGACGAAGACTTCTTGGCAGAAGATAGCAAATTCATCATGGCCAAAGGCATCAAGGATCTCTGCCCTGACATCCTGCCTGATGAGATTGCAATTATCGAGTACCCCAATTTAGATGAGAACTCGATTTCTCCCGCCTTGTTGAATATGGGTACTGTCAACTTGATGGTCACCCGTGCCAACCGTACATGGAAGGATGTTGACCAGAAAGCACTTAAGGAAGTACAAGCTATGCTGGACGAAGAGCATAAGGATACTCTCTTTATGTATCTGACTGAGGCAAGCCGCTATGCCGTCGAAGAATTCGTAGGCCAATTACCACCCTATACGAAGTTTAATAACTTTGTGTATCGGATCTCTCAGTTGGGTTTAACAGCTACTGAAAACGAACATGGTAAATAAATAACCTATGGCTAACGCGTTTAAGACATACACCAAAGAAAACGGAGGAAGAGTATCATTACTCTTTCTCCTGTTTTTGCTGGCCATTTACGAGTTTATTACGGCTGGTTTTTCTGCATTTGCTGTTGTCTGCCTTACCCCATTATTGGCTCTTTTTGTTCTTGCAGCATTTCACTTCCGAATGTTCACATTCTGGGTATTAATCATTATTAACTATTTCCTACAAGTCAAAGGCCTTCATTTACCCTTTCCAATGTCTCTTCCTAATGAGCTACTGGAGATTATATTATTGTCCTTAGCCATCATTGATGTCAAGAATAGTCATTTCGAACGGACGGCCAACATGATGCTCTACGCACTATTCATCTGGTGTGGTTTCTGCACACTGCAAGTGCTAAATGACACTTGCAATATTGGATTGGACTTAGGGGCATGGTATACAGGTGCGCGTTTGATGGCTTTTCAAATCATGTATGCATTTCTCGTCTACTCTATATATATTTCTAAACCAGATATCCTCATTAAGTATTTACTATTATGGGGGGTACTTGCTTTATTCGCATCATTCTGGGTATGGAAGCAAAAGAACATAGGATTTACCAATGCAGAAAACGCATGGATACAAGGTCGTGGCCGTTCAACGCATATCCTGTACGGAGGATCTTTTATTCGATATTTTTCTATCTATAGTGATGCTGCTAACTTTGGCATTGGTATTGCTTCTACAGCAGTTGCTTTTATTATTTTTGGAATAACCAGCAAAATAATAAAATACAAATTATTCTTCTTAATAACAGGTTTTGCATGTGCATGGGCCATGTTCCCATCGGGTACACGTACGGCTATTGCATGCTTGATGGCAGGTTTTATTACTTACATTTTTTTGTCTAAATCAACAAAAATTGCCATACCATTCTCCATTGTTTTTGCCTTCTTTGTATTTATACTTGTTTTTACAAAGATTGGTGATGGCAATGCCCAGATTCACCGTATGCGTACCGCTTTTGATCCTAAAGATGCATCCGCTAATGCCCGCACTATTAACCAAGCTGCTATGAAGAAATACTTAGCTGAAGCCCCTTGGGGCATTGGTATGGCAGTAGGCTATAAAAATGTACCAGCAAACAACAAATATACCTTTATGGCAACAGTCCCCCCCGACTCTGAATATGTCTTTATTTGGATTCATACGGGTATTATCGGTATCACTATCTTTTTGATTTGTACAGCCATCATGATTTTCGGAGCTTGCTGGATAGTTCTATTTAGACTAAAGAGTCCATCCCTAAGGGGTATTGGAGCAGGTTTCTGTTGTGCGATGGTATCCCAACAATTAGGAGGATATGGTAACCAGGTTCTCATGCAGTTTCCGAATTGCCTCGTTTTTTACGGCGGTCTAACTATTGTATATGTTCTTCCCTTCATAGAAAACGAATGGATTGAGTACGAAAACAAACAACTTGCCATACAAGAAGAAAAGAAACGTCTGAAATTAGAGAAAAAGCGTGCGTCGAGAGTGAAACTTTGAACTTTGAACTTTGAACTTTGAACTTTCTATCATTACCATCAATTACAATGGGGCCAAAGACACCTGTGAGCTAATTGAGACATTACCTTTAGACGATGCATCGATAGAGGTAATTGTGGTAGATAATGCTTCTAAGGCGGATGAGGCAACCTTTATTGCACTACGTTTTCCCCAAGTCAAAGTCATTCGAAGTACACAAAATCTCGGTTTCGCCGGAGGCAACAATTTAGGCATTCAAGCAGCCCAAGGCAAGTATTTGTTCTTTATCAACAATGACACAATCTTCCGATGTAAGAAAGAAGATGTAAGAAGGAAGATGTGGCAGCCATTGATTGACTGCTTGGAAAGTTCGCCAAAGATTGGTGCAGTATGTCCGAAGATATGCTTTGCATGGGGTAAGCATCCCATCCAATTTGCAGGCTATACTCCACTCTCTTCCATTACCATGCGTAACCGTTCCATCGGTTTTGGCGAGGAAGACCTGGGGCAATACGATAAGGCTCACCCAACCCCATACGCCCATGGGGCAGCCATGATGGTCAAACGGGAAGCCATCGAAAAAGCTGGTATGATGCCAGAATGCTATTTTCTCTATTACGAGGAGTTAGACTGGTCAATGGTGATTCGCCGAGCGGGATTTGAAATCTGGTATGAGCCCACCAGTACCATTTATCATAAGGAAAGTCAGTCTACAGGTCAGAAGAGTCCTTTACGAACCTACTATATTACGCGCAACCGATTGCTATTCGTTAAGCGGAACAATCCGACTTTCTCTCGATATTTGTCCTATTGCTACCTCATTGGAATGGTTGCAGTCAGAGACACACTAAAATATTACATCCAACGTCGTCCCGATTTGGCGCAAGCGACCATCAAGGGCATCTATCACTTTATAAAATCATCTGCATCATGACATTTTGGAATATTTTTACTATCATAGACTGGATAATGTTTATCATCATTTCATTGACAGTATTGTATCTGGGAGTTTTTGCTATCACCTCTCTCTTTGTCCGACATAGTGAAACACCAAAAGCCAAGAAGCAAAACCGCTTTATCGTTTTGATTCCATCTTACAAAGGTGGAAAGAATTTAGAGATGACTGTCAAATCTATTCTTGGACAGAGCTATACCCAACGGCAATTTGATGTAACGGTCATTGCCGACCATGAGGACGAAATGACCATGTTCCACTTGGCACAACAACCCATCACCTTGCTGACTCCAAATTTTGAAAGACAATCCAGAATTAAATCCCTTCAACTGGCAATCAACAACTTGCCTCAATTCAAGATATATGATGCTGTTGTTATTTTGGAGGCTGGTGATGTGATAGAAACAGAGTTTTTGGAGCAAGTTAATGATGCCTACGAGGCTGCTGGAACCAAAGCTATTCAAACACATAAGTTGTCATTAAATCGTGATTCTACTCCAGCACGCCTTAGTGCAATTTTTGAAGAGATTAACAACTCCATCTTCCGCCGGGGACATATCAGTGTAGGTTTATCCGCTGCATTGGCCAGCTCTGGTATGGCATTTGAGTTCAATTGGTTCAAGGACTACATCCAAACAGCCAAAGCCAATTGGTCTGACAAAGAATTAGAAGCCCTGCTGACCCGTCAACATATCTACGTCGACTACTTCGACAAAATCGAAGTTTATAACGAGAAAGCCCGTCAGGCAGAAGATTTCAATCGCCAGCATTTCAGTTGGATATGGATTCAATTCCGTACCATCATACGAAATATCCATTATTTACCTTCAGCAATTGCAAAACGCCATTATGACCTCATTGACAAACTTCTACAGTGGTTACTAATACCTAGGATAATTATGATGGCAGTCATTATTATGATGGGTATCCTTGTGCCCTTTATATATATGTCTGCAGCCTTAAAATGGTGGGCATTGTTTGCTTTTGTATTGCTATTTTTTGCTATCGCAACCCCCAACTATCTGGTTGATGAGAAGTGGGACAGTACTTTCTTCAAAATGCCTTTTGTATTTATCAGTCCTATCTTGAACAAATTCGAGTGGGGAAAAAGATTCAACAAGATGATTGGTCTCAAAAGTTAATAGCCTATGCTCTGGCACCTCATCCATATCATTGATATCATATTATGGGTTGTGATGGCGGCTTCCGTCTTCTATATTCTATTCTTTGCTTTGATCTCTACTTTATGGAAAAAACGCATGTCCGAGCTGACATCCTTTCTGACAGACAAGGCATTGTCCATGCGCAAAAAAGAACATTTTTCCTATTTGATTTTATACCCTGCCTACAACGAAGACCGTGTCATTATTCCTTCTGTCCGCAAATTCTTAGGTCAATATTATCCTTATGAAAGTTTCCACGTAGTTGTCATTTCCGACCACATGCAGCCAGAAACAAATCAAGAATTAAGCGAGATGCCTATTACTGTGCTTCAGCCAGTCTTCGAGAAGAGTAGTAAGGCCAAAGCTATGCAATATGCAATGAAGCAAATAAAAGAAGAGTATGATTTTGTAGTTATTCTCGATGCTGACAACGTGGTGGAGCCTCATTTTTTAGAACAATTGAATGAAGAGTGTGCCAAAGGATATAAGGCTATTCAGTGCCATCGTTGTGCCAAGAACAATAACAACAACATTGCCGTGCTTGATGGTGTCAGTGAGGAAATTAACAACACTATTTTCCGCAAAGCCCACAATCGCATCGGTTTGTCTTCTGCCCTAATTGGTTCTGGCATGTGCTTTGATTACAAATGGTTTAAAGAAAATGTCTATAATCTTACCACTGCCGGCGAAGACCGTGAATTGGAAGCGCTTCTGCTCAAACAGAAAGTTTATATCCACTATGAACCTGACATACATGTCTTTGACGAAAAAGTTAGCAACAAGGACAATTTCCAGAAGCAACGTCTTCGCTGGATGACCGCCCAGATACAAAGTTTATTCAATCTCCTACCCTACATTCCCCAAGCTATAAGGACTTTCAATATTGATTTTATTGACAAGACCATCCAGCAAGCACTCATTCCACGCTCCATGTTGATCATTGGCACTTTAGGGCTATCTATTTTAATGACACCCGTTTCCCTGTTCTTTGACAACCTTTGGTATGTCAAGTGGTGGTGCTTGTTCTTGGCTATTTGTGTAGCCCTCTATATAGCAACCCCTCAACAGTTGCGTAGTCATTCTGTCTTCGGACAAATTCTCTCTCTTCCTGCACTAGTATGGAAGATGGCAATGAACCTCCTAAAGATAGATCGCAAGAATACTGACTTTATTCATACCACTCACGATAAATAAAAGATGAAGAATATCACTATTTTTATCTGCGCACACAAAGAGGTCCCCCTTCCCTCACATCCCTACTTCCTGCCTATTCAAGCAGGTGCAGCACTCCATGACGCCATTCCAAGTTATCAACCTGATAGCGAAGGAGAGAACATCTCATTGAAAAATCCACATTTCTGTGAACTTACATGCCATTATTGGGCATGGAAAAATCTTAAGGGCGTTGACATCATTGGCCTCAATCATTATCGTCGTTTTTATGACTTCCAGCGCAAATGGCCTCAGTTCTCTGCAGATAAACGCTTTGTTGAGACAAAAACTTTCTTGGAACAAGATTATTATTTCCCTGATTTGGAAAAGCTCTTAAGTAAATACGATATCATTCTACCTGTTGCCCGCCATTGGCGCGTCAGCAACACACAACAATATGCCGAATACCATATAGCTAAAGATTGGGAGATGTTACGTCAAATTATCAAGGAACGTAGCCCACAGTACATTCCTGCTTTCGAGAAAACAATGGATCATAGTAATAAGGCCGTTGGCTACAATATGTTTATTACCCATTGGAAACATTTTGAGGCCTACTCCGAATGGCTTTTCGATATACTTTTTGAGGTAGAAAGACGTGTACCCCCTATTGACGATCCTGTTCAAAGTCGGATATATGGTTATATGAGTGAGCGACTCATTAATGTCTTCTGCGAACATCATCACCTACACATCAAACATATTCCATTGATTATGCCTTTAGATGGATATAAAATGGGATTAAACATATCAAACCCACACTGGTGTTGGCGAATAGCCATGAATGACCTACGATATAAGCTTCATCAAATTCAATAAAAGATTGTAGTTATGGGAGAAAGAGTAAAGAAAAGCATTTTAAATGCGGAAGTAAACCTTATATTCTACTTCCTAACCTTATTTCTTGCTTTCTTCTCTCGAAAGATATTTCTCGAATTCCTCGGTACCGAGTTCATTGGACTAACAGGAACGTTAAATAATATCCTTGGATATTTAAACCTGGCAGAATTAGGAATAAGTGGCAGTATTGGCTATCTTTTATACAAACCGTTACAACAAAAAAACAAGGCCGAAATATCTGAAATTCTTTCTGTTTTTGGTTATCTTTATAACTGGATAGGTCTTATAATTCTTTTTGCAGGTCTCATCATCAGCCTCTTTTTCCCATGGATTTTTGCCAAGACAGCCTTAGGTCTTGGCATCGTGTACTTTTCTTTCTACTCCATCCTTGGTTCATCACTCATCGGCTATTTTATTAACTATAGGCAAATTCTCCTGTCTGCAGACCAGAAAAACTATCTTGTTGCTATATATTTTCAATCAGCAGGCCTAGTTAAAACTGTGATACAGATAGCATTAGCATATACATACAAGAACCTTTACGTCTGGGTTTTGATAGAATTCTTGTTCGGCATTATAGGATGCATCATTCTTAATTTGAAAATAAATAAGGAATACCCCTGGTTGAGTACTAACAAATTGAAAGGAAAAAATCTTTGGAAGAAATATCCCAACATCATCGTATATACCCGCCAGATATTCATTCACAAAATCAAAGATTTTCTTATTTACCGTAGTGACGAACTATTCATCTTTTTATTTGTATCCCTCAAGATGGTTGCCTATTACGGAAATTACACATTGATTATTTCAAGACTTGGAAATCTTTTTTCAACCGTGCTCGGAAGCATGGAGGCAAGCGTAGGCAACCTGGTAGCAGAAGGGAACAAGAAGAAAATTATAGAGGTGTTCTGGGAGATGACGACCATCCGTCATTTCGTTGCAGGTTTCTTGTGTTTCACTATCTACCATTTCATTGAGCCTTTTATATCACTTTGGTTGGGTCCAGAATATGTCATGACAAAAGACATTCTAATCCTACTAATTATCAATCTATATATAGGAGCTTCTCGCACCAGTGTGGACATGTTTAATTCAACACATGGACTATTCGCTGACACATGGTCTGCTTGGGTTGAACTGTTCATGACTATAGTTTTAACCATCGTTGGCGGATACCTATGGGGTATTTTTGGACTTCTTCTCAGTAGAGCCATAACGACATCAACAATAGGATTAATTTGGAAGCCATATTACCTTTTCCATTCTGGGTTTCACCTCAAATATAGTTTTTATTGGTCTGGCGTATATAGGAACTATTTAGTATCTATTTGTAGTTTCCTTTTCGGCCATTTCATACTAATCATCTTACCCTTTAATCCCTTCGATAATTGGAGTATTTTGCTATTGTATATTTGCATAGGAACCCTTTCCTTCTTAATTATTAACCTCATGCTCATTTATATGTTCTGCAGAGGTTCCAAAGATACAATATCGAGATTAATAAGAATCATTCACAAAAAGTAAAGAGCCATGTCCCCATCATTTATCGATCGTCTAAACATGAAATTATTCAATTTGGCAAGGAAAGTATATGCTAAATCATTTGGTTTATATAAATACAAACATCCTATTGTTTGCAATGATCCTGTATCAACCAATCAAAAGATATACGACCTCCTTATGTCTGAAAAGCCCTGTATGATAGCCCGTTTTGGTTCAAACGAGATAGAATGCACTGTCTTCGGCAAGAATCGCATTTACCATAAGCGAGATTTCGTTAATTATATGAGGGGGAAAAGCGATATTTGGTGGTATCCTGACAATATCGTAAACAAGATGAGATTCAACGCAGGCTTTTTCTCTCCTTCCGCAGAGCAGTTTGATCTTTTTGCGCAAGAAATGATGACAGCAATGCCACAAGTAGACATTCTTGGATCATGGTGTAAAGAAGAAGCTTATTTTGAAAAAGAACTTTCAAATGCTTTATTTGTCAATTTAGAGCTCTTAAATCCTCTGTGGGGCTCATCATCTGAGCCATGGACTACCGCTCTTAAGGATAAAAAAATTCTTGTCGTCCATCCCTTTACTGACACGATAAAAAAACAATATAATAACTACAGAACAATGATCCATAAAGACAGCAGGATTCTCCCTCCGTTTAAACTTGAAACAATAAAATCGGTACAATCAATAACTGGCATGAAACCTGGAGATTTTGGTAATTGGTTTGACGCACTTCACTACATGGAAAATGAAATTGACAAGCATGATTATGACATTTGCATAATAGGATGTGGTGCATATGGCTTTTTACTAGCCGCACATTGTAAGCGATCTGGGAAAAAAGCAATCCATCTTGGAGGAGCCACTCAACTTCTCTTTGGCATCAAAGGAAAAAGATGGGAAGACCCAAATTACGGTTTTAACGGAACAAGCTACAGTTCGTTTATAACTCCATACTGGGTCCGTCCCTCAACAGAAGAAACCCCTAAACAATCAGAGGCAATTGAGGGAGGATGCTACTGGTAAAAGTCTGATCTCCAACTGCATACATTCTATCTCTTCTCCTTGATTAAAAAAGCTATTTCCATAAGTCTTTTTGTGCAAAACAGTATGGAAGATATCTGATACAGAACCATATTGTGGGAATCTCCATAAGCATAATAACGACGAAAACCATGAAATTAACGTACACATCATCTTGCGGCACATTTAGTTGATATAGTACATTCCTAATAACAAACAAATAGAGCAGATGAGTTAATAAGACGACAATACTATAACGGCCGACATAGGAGAATCCCCAGACATGGTTTAACCACTTTGATACAATGAGCACAAAAATTGTGCCAGAGAAACCACCAAGATACAGGCAAAGTGCACTAATGTCAAACTCATTATCGCCATACGCAATAACCCCTGTATTCTGACATTCATCAAACCAATATACGCCCAGCAAAAACAACAAACACAACAGGCCATAGAAAAGGTCAAGCAGAGACTTTTCGCCATACAGTAAATTACTATACTTTCTCAGGACATAGCCCATTAAGAAAAACGGCATGGCCGTCAAAGCTGAGTCCATCCATAATGGCAAGTAAAGGCCGCAACGGCTGAGCACATAACCTGCTATGCCACATGCACATGAAAGAACAGAGATACCGACAATGTTCTGTTTTGTCAACAGGAATATGATATAAAAATATGCATTCACAGCAAAAAGACAGAGAAGAAACCAAGAGGCGCCATTAATACCCAGGTTCAATTTTCCATACTCACCCCATAATAGTCCTAAAGCAGAGATATCCTCACCGTTCATCTTACATAAAATAACTGAAAAAGGAATGACAACAAACAAGAATGAAAAGAGGAAAGGTATTAATAACTTGTTCGTCTTTTTTTTCAAAAAAGGGAATAATCCCTCATAAGTCTTAAAGAAAAGACCTGAGAGTACAAAATAGAGAGGCATGCGAAACAAATTCATAATCTTAATAATGCTACCAGACAAATCGCCATACACATGAAGTAATACTACCAAGGAAATACAAATTCCTTTAGCCAGGTCAATATACTCTATTCTCTGTTTCATTTCCACTAATCCAATAACAAAACTTTGATTACGACTCAGAAAAGATAATTTAGTAACAACTTTACCTTTTCTTTCTTATACAAATAATTACTGCGGGTTACTGCTGTGAAGATATTCTGCAACCTTGTTTTTGGCACTTTTTGTATAAGATTTGAAATCATATACCGATACTGTTCTCGGAAGCCATAAAACGCACGTTGGGTGTAAAAATCGGTTCCAATGGATTCCAAATGGCCAGTCAACCATTGCATAAACATATTGGAAGCTTTCATTTGGTCTAAAGCCAACGACCACTCACCGCGATTGCTAAGATTAACATCAGACATCCGAAAACCAAGATAATATGCTTGCACACAAGCCACCCCTTTCCGCGACATGGCTAAGGCTGTAGCCACATCACTATAGTGAGCATGGGGAAAAGGCACAAATCCACCTTGGCTTACCAATGTCTTACGACGGAATATGAAGTTTGAAATACAAGATATAAGGCCGCAACATCCCCAGAAATATGCAAATTCAGAAGATGTCAAATACTCCTTTGGAAACAATTCGTATTCCAGCGGCTCACCCACAGGGTCAATCTTTCTTACTCCCTGCCTCAACAAATCAACTTCTGGATATTTTTTTATCATGCGGACAGCATCTTCCAGGAAAGTCGGTTCAATGACATCATCATCTGTGGCCAAAATGACATATTCGCCTCTTGCGAACTGGAGACAATGATTCCAGCAAGCCACCAAATCACGGCCCCCTAAATTCGTGATATTTTCTTCATAACGCAACCGTGGATCACTAATAGAATTAACTACTTCATAAAGATTTTCCGGCGAAGCGTCATTGACTACCACCAATTCAAAGTCATCATAGGTCTGAGCAAGAATGCTTTCAATTGCTTTTCCCAAGAACTGCCGCTTATAGCATGGCATAATAAAAGAAAACATGGGAGTATGCATAGGGCGTCATTATTTCAAGAACGGAAAAAGCCAATAAAAGGGTGATTGAGCTAAGCGGAAGAGCCATTGATTCCCTTTCGAAAACCTCATTTCCCTCCAAACGCCATTGCTCTCTGGAAACAACGAGCGCCATCGCTTGACATCTATACAATTCTTATCTAAAAGCAGCGGAAGTTTTGAGATAAATTTTCGCTTTCTCAATTCGTCACTAACTATGTCTATTACGCCCTTTTCATTATAAAACTCTTCCACTTTACGGATAGCAGCCGCCTGACTCTCAACGGCAAAGATTGTTGTGTGAGTATAATTATTGGGGTTATACTGTATCCAATGGTACATACACCTATCTACTCCTGCAAACCGCTGGGCATAATAAAATATCTGACAGCAGAACAAATAGTCGTCCACCATATTCCTGTCTGGAATGAATCGAACCTCATTGCGATGCTCGGTAACTATCGTACTGCGCACCAACAATTTCCACATCACTCCTTTTATGGTAAGTAGCGTAATTGCACGCATCATTTCATCATGATCATTTGTATATCGCTGAGGACGTTCAACACGGTGGTCAGCGTATTCCTCAATATAACCACAGCCTGATATGTCGGCATTTTCCTTCACAGCTGCTTCCACCAGCAATTCTACCATATCCTTATCAATATAGTCGTCACTATCAATAAACAGAAAATAGTCACCTGTCATATTGTCCAAGCAATCATTTCTTGAAGCAGAAATACCTTGATTCGTTTCATGAATAATCATCTTACATTTTTCTGCAACACCATATTTTTTAATGTGTTCATTTATTACATCCATACTCTTATCTGGCGTGCAGTCATTCACAAAGATATATTCTATATTTTTATATGTCTGTGAAAAAAGCGAATCTACACACCTCCCAACATATTTCTCAACCTTATAAAAGGGGACAAGAATTGAGACTTTTATATTTGTATCCATACTATATTTATAATAATTTTAGCAATTCAAACAATCCATTCTCTGCTAGCCAGAATTTCAAACATTCTTTTTTGGAATAATTCATTTTGCGCCAAATGCTTTTTGCCTCTGGAAAAGTATTATTGAAAGCTTTTTCATTAAGAAGTCTTTTGTCCAAAACGAAATTGCTCTTAATATTAAACTTTCTCAACAACAAACTGTGACAGATTCTGTCATCATATAAACCTTTTTCTCGCAAAAACGACTCCACTTCATTTACGCATTTAATATGATCATCGATACTGCGTTGTTTCTGAAATGACAATCGATTCCCATTATACTGCACATAATGATAAAAAGCTTGTGGAAGTGAAACAAAGCTCTCCGCATAATAATAGAGTTTAATTGAAATAATATAATCCTCGCCTATATTAATATGGCTGATCGGAAAGTATTCAAAAAGGCTTCTTTTTATTAACAGTTTCCACAATACCGTAGAAATGTCATAATTCAGGCATCTTATCAAATTCTCCCTGCATGAATCGGAATAATTCTCATGATGATATGTTGATTCCCCTGAAAGGTACTCCTTCATATAGTCGCAACCAACAATATCTATTTTCCCATCTTTAGTTGCAGCAACCAAGTGCTCTACTGTGTTCCTTTCTATCCAGTCATCACTGTCAACAAAGAAAACATAATCACCCTTGGCATAGGCAATGCAGTCAGCCCTTGACACGGCGATTCCCTCATTCTGGACATGGTCAATGATTGTATATCGGTCTGCCTCTATATGGTGCTTCTTGATGGTGTCCTTTAATACCAGAATACTTTTGTCTGGCGAACAATCATTTACAAAAACATAATCCAAATATGGATATGTCTGCGTAAATATAGAATCCAATGTCTTTTCTATATATTGTTCTACCTTATATATAGGCATTAGGATAGATATTTGGATGTGTTGTTCCATGCTCATTAGTTTTGCAACTTCAATAATAACTTAGCCATCCTGTATATGAATTTATCAATTCGATAGTGCCGACGCAATTGCGGTGTAAGCGTTTGAGTAAGACATTCTGATGATTTCATCTTCTGATAATCTACTAAGACACGAGACGGGAAAAGACTTCGAAGCACTTGCTCTTTTTCCTTCCACATCTTATCTGGATTGGATGTGCTGACTCCTTCTTCATCGAAAACTGCCACTAATTTATCGACATATTTCACCGAACAATTATGAAAGACAATGGTTTGCACAAAGAACTTCCAGTCTGAAACAATGTGCAGAGATTCGTCATACGGATATTTCCTCAGCAAATCAGTTTTGATAAAACTTCCCTGATGGGGCATTGTTCCTGAATATAAATAATAAAAAGACAAATCACATGATGGAGGAGCAAACAGCACCCGCTTCATATTTTTAGAAACGACATTCCCTATGACGATGTCATACCCACCACATTCTTGTAAGAAGCCTGTTAAAACCCTCTCATCATAGAAGCAATCGCCAGAGTTCATGAAAATACAATATTCGCCATGAGCCTGGAATACTCCCTTGTTCATGGCATGATAAATGCCCCGGTCCTTTTCTGACACCCAGTAGCTGATTTTGTCTTTATACTCCTTAATCACCTCTATGCTTCCATCATCAGAGCCTCCGTCAATAACAATATACTCAAAATCATCACAGGACTGCTGAATCACACTTTCTATAGTTGCACGCAGACCTTTAGAATTATTATAATTGATTGTTATAACGGAATACTTCATTTTATTAATGACTAAATTTCCTGCAAATTTACTAAATAATTTTGAAATTGTTTATTATTCTAAAGAAAAAGCACTATATTTGCACAAAATTTTTGAAACATGAATTTCAAGAAATGCTATGACCTGCTGATTGTCGGTGCAGGAATTTATGGTGCAACGGCAGCCTATAAAGCCCACCAAGAAGGGAAACGCGTATTGGTGATAGACCAGCGTCCTCACTTAGGCGGAAACATCTATTGTGAGAATATTGAGGGGATTAATGTCCATAAATATGGTGCGCACATTTTCCACACTAATAATAAAAAGGTATGGGAGTTTGTGAACGGCATTGTAGAATTCAACCGTTATACCAACTCGCCTATTGCCAACTACAAGGGGCGCCAGTACAACCTGCCCTTCAACATGAACACATTCTATCAGATGTGGGGAGTAAAGACTCCAGAAGAGGCTCGCCAGAAAATTGACGAACAGCGACAGGAAGCGTTGGAACAAATGAAAGCCGATGGCGTCACGGAGCCTCGGAATCTGGAGGAGCAGGCATTGCTACTTATCGGCAGGGACATCTACGAAGTACTCATCAAAGGCTATACTGAAAAGCAATGGGGCCGCAAGTGTACAGAGTTGCCACCATTCATTATCAAGCGACTGCCCGTCCGCTTTGTTCATGACAACAACTACTTTAGCGACCGCTTTCAGGGCATACCCATGGGAGGGTTCAACAAACTGATTGACGGTCTGCTAGAAAACATCGAGACACGAGTCAATACCAATTTCTTTGAGAACCGCCCATACTGGGACTCCATAGCTGACCATGTCCTTTTTACGGGAAAGATTGACGAGTACTTTGATTATCGGTTCGGACAACTCGAATGGCGCTCCGTTCGCTTTGAGCAAGAGACTCTGGACATACCCAACTATCAGGGCAATGCCGTGATGAATTTCACGGATGCCGAGACGCCCTATACTCGTATCATTGAGCACAAGCACTTCGAGATGTTCGGTGACGACGTGTACAAATGCCCCAAGACCGTCATTTCGAGAGAGTACTCATCAGAATGGCATGAAGGAGTTGAGCCTTTCTACACCGTCAACGACAACCGTAACAACAGCCTATTCCTGAAATACAAATCTCTGGCAGACCAAGAGAAGAGCGTCACTTTCGGAGGACGACTGGCTGAATACAAGTATTACGATATGGCTCCTATTATCGAGAAAGTCATGGGATTCTAATCTCTCTCCTATATGTAAAAACAAGTAGTTATCCTACTACAAGCACTACCGAACGTTGCAATTGGTTAAACATCAACGATATACGGGTGTAAGATAGCCGTTTTTATCCGGCACCTTCTTACACCTTCTGTCACCAGAAGGTATAAGTGTGGCGGTGCGATCTTACACCTAAAGCAATGCTTCTTATCACTAATGCAGATAGGTTCCATGAGGCACGCTGATGCTTCCTATACCCATATAGGGACTATCCGCACGACTCATAGATGACGTCTGCGTGAGTGAAAAAGGCCGCTTATCTCCCAATAAGTGCCGAGTATTGTTTGTTCCAAGCCGTGGAACATTTTCTGGAGTGCGTTCGAAATAGTTTTGGAGTGCACTCCAGAAAATGTTAGAATGCACTCCCCAAAAAATGATGAATTTTTCTGCGAAAAAGCTTGCATTTTCGCTTATTTTTTTGTATCTTTGTAATCTATAAAACAACACAACAAATACACATGAAAATTACAAAGATTAAGACAAGAATGGGAGAGTTTGGCGCACCGGTTTCAACCGAACTGGAGGCCATTGTAGAGCGTATGCGCTCAGAGGAGACAAAAGATGCGGCAGAGAAGATTGGCCGCGTGGCATTGCTGTCGCGGCTGGCCATGAAGGAAGGTATGCCGCACTATTTTCTGACAGACACAGACCGTCTGCCCTACCTGCTCTTTTCTGCTACCTTCGGCAAGGGCGGATTCGATCACCCCAACGCCTTCACCCAACTGTTGCTGCTTGACATTCCTTGTCAGCAAGGCATCAAACGCGTCAAGGAAATGAAGGCACTGGTGTCACAGGTTCCCTACACCATGCTGGCTTTTGCGGGTGTCAGCGGCATTTCGCTGAAAGTCGTGGTACGTTGCGAATACAATGGTGGCGCGACGCCTTGGGAAGCAGGAAGCAACAAAAAAGCGGAACTCGACACACCTCGCTATCTGGCATTCCTAAAGGAGGCGCAGACCACAGCAGCCCGTCTGTATACGGCACTGGTGCAATGCGACCTCGTGGTGGGCGACCCAACCCTCACCACTGGCTGCCGCATGAGCCACGATCCGCAGCTTTACTACAACCCACAAGCACAACCGCTACCGGTCATACACGACGAAGAGAACGTCCTAAAGCCCTATGAGGGCACCAAGGCAGACGACGACGGCACCGTGGTCTGGTATCCCGACTCCGACGAGCGCGAGCGCTACCAACTGGAGTTCTACACCTGCTTGAGGAAAGCCCTCGACGACACCCCTGAAGACATGGAGCACAGCGCGGTTCTGTTGGCAGCATACTGCCAGAAAGCAGGATTGGCAGAAGAGGCCTGCGTCAGCCGCACACTATGGGACCACCGTTTCAAAGCATTAGGCGAGGATGTCATCCGCAAGATATTCCGCGAGACATACGTCAAGCCCTACAACGGCAAGACACTCTCGCAGATGAACGAGAAGGAGCGCATCATCCGCTTCATTGAGGACTTCTTTGCACGCCGCTATCAGCTACGATACAACGTCGTGAAGCAGGTGACTGAATTCCGTCCCAACAATCTCTCCTTCATGCAGTGGCAGCCTCTGACCGACCGACAACTGAAATCGATGGTGGTGGAACAGATGAAAGAGGGTGGCGAAAGTTGGATGAACGACATCCGCATCTACATCGAGTCCGCACACATCAAGGACTATAACCCCATTTTGGAATTCCTGTCCGGCTGCGACAAGTGGGACGGCAAGGCAGACCATATCGAGGACTTCGCACGCCGACTGCCCACCAACTACCCGGATTGGCCCAAGTACTTCCACCGCTGGTTCCTGGCCATGGTCGCACAGGCACTGAATATGAACCGCGACTACGGCAACTCCATGGTGCCCATGCTCATCGGTGAACAGGGTTTCAAGAAGTCGAGTTTCTGCAAGGCCATTCTGCCACCAAGCATGCGCGAATACTACATGGACGACATCAAAATGGACAACAGTGAGCAGGTAGAGCGCGTGTTGGGACGTATGTGGCTGGTCAACATCGACGAGTACAATGCAAAGACCGACCGTGAACAGGCAAAGATCAAGCGACTGCTGACAGAGAAAGATGTCCAGACGCGCAAGATGCGCTCGGATCAGTACACCATGACGCCCAGACTCTGCTCATTCATTGCCACTACCAACGACTTGTCTCCCCTGCCCTCTGGCGACGGTTCGCGCCGCTACCTCTGCGTGGAGGTTACAGGGCAGGCCGACATGAGTGGACACATCCCCTATAAGCAGATGTACGCTCAGGCTGTATACGAGTTGCGCGAGCGCGAAGCCCTCTACTGGTTTACCACCGAAGACGAGCACA